>Ga0209542_10000603_pt1 | contig 86796 bp, 93 predicted proteins | sample RifCSPhighO2_01_FD_184028 | JGI IMG/M metagenome (GOLD analysis project Ga0209542, IMG submission 184028) | Soil microbial communities from Rifle, Colorado - Rifle CSP2_plank highO2_0.1 (SPAdes) (version 2) | ecosystem: Environmental > Terrestrial > Deep subsurface > Rock core/Sediment ...
GGTAGATAAAAAAATAAAGTAACTTTCTTAGTAATCTATCTTTTATGTTCTCTCCAGGATAGTTGGTAAAGAAAGCTCTCTTTCCGTTACTATGTACAAAAAGATAGAATTCTTTTGGCAAGATAGGCAACAAAAAATAACTAAAAGGAGAAAATACAACAAAAGAATCCAGATTAAATCGGCCTTTAAGCCGAAAAAGGACTCTCAAAGAGAATTCCAAACAACATAGATATTTATTATCAAAAAAAACACAAGGGATTGTAAATATATCTTTATTTAATTTAATTTTATTATTTTTAGGAACTGCTATTATGGCTTTAAAGCCACGATATTTTAAAAGTCTATCTATCATCGCTTTTGCGTGACGGGCTAAGCCCGCTTGTGAGATTGGGAAATATTCGAAAGAAATTAAAAAAATAGTTTTATGCATGTTTGTTTATTCCGATTTGCCTATTGCTTGAATATTATAATGTTTTAAAATTTACATCCTGTAGTGTGTACTAAGTCTCATTACAAGTCTGAATAGAGATTGCTGTGGTGTTTAGTAATAATACTCCAACTGTATTTATTAATAGTTGCCTTTCTTGCGTTTTTCGAAAGTTTTGATCTCAAGTCTTGATTTTTAAGTAAAGTGATTACCCTTGCCGCTATTTCGGATGCGTCTTTCTGTTTTACTATAAAGCCACTGGCTCCATCTTTTATGATTTCCGAGATTCCTCCCACGTTTGTCCCTATCGGAATACAGCCGGAACAAGAAGCCTCTAAAAATGTTACCGGCAGCCCTTCTCTATCTCCGTTGTCAGTTATTATTGATGGGCTAATAAATAAATCTGCCGTTGCATAGAAAGGAGGAAGTTTATTGTTTGGTATTGCCCCCAAAAAAGAAATTTGACTTCGTATACTTAATTTATTGGCTAAATTTTTTAGACTTTCTCTTTCTTCTCCATCTCCAATTATGATCAGTTTCGCTGTTGGATATTTTATTAATATTTTGGACATTGCAAGGAGAATATACTTAACACCCTTTTTTTCGACTAAGGATCCGACAAAAAGAAGAAATGGTCCCCTGATGACATATTTTTCCTTTATGGTTGGGCTATATCTATTCGGATGAAAAAGTATTGTGTCAACTCCCATGGAAATAACTTTAATGTTAAATGTGGGATTTATCTTATTTAAAAGGTCTCTTTTAAGAGTATTACTAACGACAGTAATTATTTTGGCATTATTTAGTATAAATTTTTTTAACCTGATAAATATCTCACTCCGAAATCCATATATGTCCCCGCCATGTGCCGTCACGATATAGGGAATCTTGTGCATTTTATTTATTAATACCGCTACAAATCCTTGAGGAATTAACCAGTGTGCATGAATGAGTTGAATTTTTTCTTTTTTGATAATTCTGATTGCCCAGATTAACTCAGACAGAAGAAAGGGAAATATTTGTAATACCAACAATTTGTTTTTGTTCAGTCTCGGCAAAATACCTCCCCCATAACATAATTTTTGGAGCTTAGCTGGCCAAAAGTATTGGAAACGGTAAATTTTTAAGTTATTATTTATTTCATATTTTTTTGCTCCTTCATAATGGGGGGCTAAAATATAAATATCGAAATCCTTTGCCAGTCTGCTCTCAAGTTCAAAAACAAATGGTGGAGTAATATCTTTTTTCCATCGGGGAAAAGTTGAAGTTAAGACTAAAACCCTTTTTTTATTAGTACGCATCCTTGATCATTTAATGGAATCTTTCTAGAATATGATGTTTAGGAATAGAATTTATTATTTCTATAATTTTAGTGAAATTAATTCCGTTTGTGTTACAGTACCACATGAGAGAATCATATCGCGGTTTATTTTCCTCTTCCACCAACTTTAAAGCTTCTTTTCTACTAATCAAACCCTCTCTTATCTGGTTACTTCTGAATGTGTCATTTTCAGTAAAACCTGCTACAAGATAATAGATATAATTATAAAAAGCCGCCGTTCCATCCCCGATTCGCCAGCTGGTAGTTGTGTCGCAAGAGAACTCCCAATTGTAGTCAGAAATAAGCGTTTCAGTTACTTTCTTTTCATCCCATTTTATATATTGATAGAGATAGACATAGTCATGAGGAATAAAATAGGATGATGCGTAGGCGTACGTCGTGTCTAGCAAGGAAGAATTCAGGTAGCCAGGATTTGAAAGGTATTGTTTCAAATAATAGAAAGCCAGTTTGGTTTTATTAAGTAAACCTAAATTATAAGCATGTTTTATATTAAATTTCGGTGGTATGCCACAAAAGCCGGACTTAAAATCCGTCTTCTCAAAAGGATTTTCTGAATAGATAATAAGATCAATTCCCAGCTGTTTGCGTAACTTATTGGCATAATAAAAGTATTGTTTGTCACCAGCCATGAAAAGAAGAACCATTCCCAGGTCGGGTTTTTTTAACCATGCCAAAACATTTTTTCTAATATTTTCTCTTTTTTGACGAATATCAGCAGAGATTATTATATGTTCAACTCCTAATTTGCCGCACATTCTTGCTTGGTTTCTTCTGCCCAAATCGGTAAGCATTCCCCAATCATAAGAATAAGCAACTGGGTTCATTTTAAGAATATTCTTGACATAATGCAGGGCATAACTACTGTCACGCCCGCCGGAAAAAGCTACAATACAATCAGGCTCTCCATTTTTGCTTCTATAGGGCGCAACAGCTTTTCTTAAAGCAGCTTCACCTTTAATTTTGATGTTTTGATAATTCTTGCAATAGTTACATACACCATTTTTATCAAACTCAATAAAAGGCATAGTTTCCGGCAGAATACATTTAGCGCAGCGTTTTAAAGACCTTATTGCCCTTAAAGTTTCATAAGATATTTCAACCATTTTTCTAGAAGCTTGAGTTTTTCTATAAAGTGCAGTTCTCTGGAAAGATTTTGGCGAAAAGTCAATAATTTTAAAATTTGCCAGACCAATCTCTTCTTGAAATCTAAAGCCCCCCTTTTTGTTAAAAGAAAATTTCTCTATTGCCAAATCACTAATATCAATTAAATATCCTTCCTCTGGTAAAACCTGTGATATTTTAAAACTAGAATCTAAACCTGTTTTCTTCAAAAGGGTTTCTAATATGTATCTCTCCGAAGCAAAAATAAAAATTCTATTATCTTTATTGTGATAAATGTATAGAGAGCCTGTATTTGTTGCTAATAATAAATAATTAATATCATTAAAAAGTAGACCAATCGATGCTGAACCCTCAATTTGTTTAAAAGTTTTTCTAACAGCTTCCGGAAGAGATTGAGCTTTATTTAAAAAAAATCTGACTAGACTTAAAATTACTTCAGTATCAACCTCATAATTTCTTGTTAACTTGTGAAAATCTTTCCAAAGTTTTTCGTCGTTGACAATAATTCCGTTATGTATTCCTACAATGCCGTCTTTGACCACCGGTTGATTGTTTTTATTATTCTCCAAAGTACCATTTGTTACCAATCTTGCATGTCCGAGAATTGTCAGAGGGTAAGTTAAACTACTACCGAATATTTTTTTATATTTTTTATCATGAATTAAAAAAGATGCCGGTTCTGGTTTTTTGTAAACTTTAATTGATTCTTTCTCTTTTTCCAAAAAAGCGATTCCTGCTGACTCTTTACCCCTTGATTCAGACAATTTAAATAAATTATCTAGTGTTAGCTTTAGCGAAGAAGTGGAAAAATTCGAATTTTTTCCAACTGTTACCCCAAAAATTCCGCACATATTCTAATTATTCTTTTTTTAAGATAAATGCCACATCTGGAACTAAGACTTCTCTTAAAAGGGGAATCTTTGTTAAAAAATGAAGCCTGAAATGTGTATCTTTTGTTGTTATGACTTTAAATTTACTTTCTGAAATCATCCGCAAGGTTTTCGAAAATGTTGTTTTATAAAGATTTTCATCAGCAAATGAATTTCCACAAATTTTATTTCTGAAAATCATTCTGCGGAGAAATTTCGCTGACTCGAAAGGCAGTAAATGAAAAGGCGCGAGATGATGACCAGCTTTCAAGTTAAACCACATAGGAACTAGAATATAAGAATAACCACCTTTTTTTGTAACTCTAAACATTTCATTTAATGATTGCTGCTGTTTCTCTGTTGGTATGTGTTCTAGTACTCCTCTACAAATCACTAAATCAAATTCATTATTACCAAAGGGGATCTTATCCGCCACTCCCATATACGTATTCTTCCAGATGTATTTGCCAGGATTAGGATCTAAATTGATCGCATCACAACTTCTTTTTTGGGCAAGAACTTGGCAGAATTCTCCTCTTGCGCCACCAACGTCTAGAACCTTTTTGCCGTAAAGAGGAAAAAAATTCTCGACTTCTGATATCAAAACTTTTGCAAAGTATTCTCTCATTGTTGCATAATTATTTCCCTTAAAACGATAAAAAAAGAAAAATGCTAAATTTAGATAATGGCCGAATAAATTTAATTTTGAATCTTTCATAATTTTTTACCTTTGCTATTTTTTAAAATCTTTTTGTATTGTTTATCAATTTTTATTGCCATTTTTATAAATTTATTGTTTCTGAAAAATTCATCAATTATTAAAGTGTCTTTAGACAGACATTTGCCATTGATTCCTTTCCGTGCCTCCTTTATATTAATGTTCCACTTGGAATTTGCGGCTTCTCGGAGTTTTGCAAAGTCAATTTTTTTAGCATCACACAAAATTTTAAGCTCCTCGGCTTAGTCTTTCCAGCTGCTCTCGGTCAATATCTACCCCAAAAACGTCATTTCGCTTTTTGGCAATTTCCCGGTATATTTCGTAACCTAATTCGCCCAACCCGATAATTGTTATCATTTCCTTTTATTCTCGTAGTTCTGTTTTTTGAGAAGATAAAGCATTTCTTCTTGATTTAGGCGGATCTTTCTTTGCATATCTGCCACTAAGGCCAAAAACATTACCAATACACCAATAATTATTAATGCAATTCCAACATCAATTAGGGATTTAAATGGTGAAGTTTTTCCTAAAATAACAAATCTTATAAACATGAAGATGTTAATGAAAAAACCCGTTAGAGCAATAATAACAGCAGGTACCCCAAAAAACTTAAGCGGCTGGATATCTCGTATCGCCCTGGTGATGATTCCCAGAGAATTTTTACCGTAAGCAAAAAGTGAGCCTGAAATTCTGGAATTCCTCCCTTTCTTATAAGTAACGGATATGGGCCTTTCTTTAATTATTGCCCCCACTTCCGCTAGATTCAAAAATACTTCTTGAGTATAAGTAAATTCGCCGAAGAGGTTTAACCTCAATGCGGCTTCCCGGCTGTAAGCTCGGAATCCGCATTGGGTATCGGTAAATTTACTATTTGTCAAATTGTTGATAATCAAAGTAAATATTTTATTCCCCAAAAATCTTATAAAGGGCATATTTTTTATTCTTACCTTGTGAAGAAACCTGGAACCCGTGACCATACCCGCTTCATCCTTTAGGACAGGTTCTACAAGTCGAACCATTTCCCCTGAATCGAATTGGCCGTCGCCGTCAAGATTAACGATAACATCAGCTGCCAGCTCCAGGCATTTTTCCATGCCGTCTTTAAAAGTCGCACCGAGCCCCTTGTTTTGTCTATGTATCAAAAGATGGTTGGCACTTGCCTTTTTGGCTATTACCAGGGAGTTATCGGTTGAACCGTCGTCGATGACTAAAGTTTCTATTTTGGCAATTCCAGCGATTTTTTTGGGGATTGATCTTAAAACCTTAAAAAGAGTCTTTTCTTCATTATAACAGGGGATCATCACCACCAATTTCTTCCCGGCTTTATTCATTGTTTGTTGAAAACAAGTTTATAAGAAAACATGTGCTCTTGACAAGCAGTTCTTGGATAGTTTAACTTTAAAGAAGAGCCTAGAAGTGAATAAAATACGTTTAGCCTTATTATTGGGGGGATTAATTTTAGTATCTGCTCCGCAGGCGGTTTTAGCTTACGGCGGAGACCCCAAAGACGCTCCCACCTGTGGTTCGGAGAAGCCCGGCCAACCCTGGCTTTTTATTCCTACTTCTATTGGATCAACCTACGTTGATATTTCTTGGAGCGGTGCGGACCGTGCCACTTCCTGGACAATTGCTTACGGGATAGCCTCGGGCAGATACATTTGGGGTGTGCCAGACTATGGCAATGGCAGCCATCGCGGATTAAGAATCGGCAATTTACCGCCAGGCACTTACTATTTCGTCGTCAGGGCCAATAACGGATGCATGCCAGGGCCTTTTTCCAACGAGCAGGTAGCCGCCGTCGGTGGAGGTGGTGTTTTAGTAACTTACCCGTCAGCAACCCTTGGTTTGGAAACCCGTAATATGCCTATCTCATCCGGGCAAACTCAAGTCCCGCAAACCCAACAAGAATTTACGACTCCGACTCCACTTGCCTCGCCTTCGATTAACAGATCAACCGGCCAGCCGCCTAAGCCATCCCAGACGCCGATTAAATCGTCAAAGCCGAACATTTTCCAGAAAATCATCAGTTTTATCAAGGGCTTATTCTAAAGTAAAAAGAACTTCAGCGGTTTTCCCCGCGCCACTTGCCGGAATTCGAGTCCACCTAAGAGTCTGTTAAAATAAAACAGTGAGGAAAAGATTACTAATAATTGTTGCTGTCGCAATTTTGCTTCTAATTGCTTCTATCATTTGGGCAATAGTAGTTAGCTTCACAATAATTAAACCGACTACCGAGTCAATTAACCAAAAACTTGTCCAAAAAATGGCAAGCGTCGTTAGAATTCCTCAAGGCATACTTCCTCCGAGTTACGACATTGACCAGACGTCCTTTTTTTGGGAAATGGAAACCCTGGAAAAAGAAGTTACCGGTGTCAGATTTAAGTATCAGACAGGGTTTTTTAAAAATCAAAACAAGATAGAAGCAGTCCTGGAGATGCCCGAAAATGGCGATCCGGCCCTTTTCAATAAGGTCTTACCGGCCGTCATTGCCGACGGGCAATCCCTGCGAGCTGCTCAGGATATCGAAAAGGCCGATCTTTCTGCCAATCAAATGGTCGGTTATCAACAAATAAGGCTGGCCGTCAAGCGTGAAACTAAACAGGCCACAAAAATTATCTGGGATTTTGACAAAACGTCGCTGGGTGAAGATCTTAATAGAGACTACGCAAAACTGGAAAGATATCCGACTTTCTTCTTCAAAATTCTCTATAGTCTACCCAATTTGATAGTTAGCTTCTTTTCAGGCTAGAGTCAACGGTTAGAAAAAACCCCATCAACATAAAAACTCTGTCGCTGGAGTTTTCTCTATATTTATCTTTTAAACCTATTATCCGCCAATCTTGAACATGGTCGTACCGCAAACTGGACATTTTCCCTTCATCGCCGGCTTGCCATTCTTCATGGTTACTTTTTGAGCATTGGGATCGTCTCTTTTTGCGCGGCACTTGACACAATACATTTGAGCCATTCTTTAATCACCTCCTTCAGACAGAAAATTCTGTGAATCTTTCCTGAGCCTATCGAATGATCATCTCGAGGCTACCTAGCCTCGACTAGCCTCAAACATAGCACAGGCCTCAAACTAAAGTCAACTCCATGTTGGCTCTGGGGTCTTTAACGGGACAGCGTCAGGCCGAGAATAATTTGAGCGGTAATAATAATTGCGGCAGTCAGAACAATTTTGACAAGATCATTCTTTACATAACTCAAATTATCTGTTTTCTCAATATAATCAACGTAAGAAGTACGCCTTTTGCCGGAATCGGAAATTTCCCGCTTGCCTTCTGATTGGAAATTCCCCCCCGGGCCAGTCAAACTAATCCGGTCTTGACTTATACTGTAGCGACGCGCGAGAGACGCCAATTTCTCCCTTTTTGTTTTAAATGGCATAATTCTTTAAAATAATATTAGCACAGCTAGATAAAATTCAAAATGAGTGTGAGATTTATCGCTATACTTCTTGTGGGTTGACAAGTTTAAACTAGCATGTTAAAAAGTGGGTACTTGATTTATCCAAATCGAGTTTGACTCGATCTAAAGTTTAAATGTGGAAGCAAAAACCGCCGGTTATGTTCTAATAGGTCTTGTTTTTTGGCTTGCACTTTTAAGTTTTCATTTAGTAAGAACCTTAAAGCATTACCAAAAACTCACCAGAGGTTCTGCCGGTCAAAGTCTCAATCAAATCTTAGATCAAATTATCACAAAGCAAGACTTGGAAGCAAAACAAATATCGCAAATCCAAGCGGCAATTGAAAAACAAAAAGATGTCCAAAAAAGCAATTTCCAGAGATTTTCCTTTATGCGTTACAATCCTTTCGAGGATACAGGAGGAGATCAAAGCTTTGCGCTTGCTATTCTTGATGGCAAAAACAACGGAATCGTTATTTCTTCCCTGCATTCGAGAAATGGCACCAGAGTTTATGCCAAAGAGGTCACAGCTGCCGGGCCAACAACCCATCAATTTTCTAAGGAGGAAAAAGAGGTAGTCGAAAAAGCTGCCCGCCACGTCTGACGCGGCCGTCCCGTACAGTCCGGCTCGGGATCAAACATTAAACTTGCCAAATAAACTAAGCGTTTTTACAAACAAAAAGGTACTGTTAATTCTTGTTGGTAGCATTATTTTATATCTGGCATCGGCAGGTGTTTCATATATGGTTTTCAATACTGTTCTTAAGGGTCCGGTTAATATCTCAACACCATTCGGAAGTTTGACGGATGTTACTTCCGGTTTCGAGGAAGGCACCAAGGATAAAGCCTGTCCGCTAAATGGTGTTTTTTATACCAAAAACAGGCAGGAGCAATGGACTAAAAGAAGACCACTTGGTGTGATGATTGAAAATCATCAAGACGCCAGACCCCCACTCGGTCTGTCAAGGGCCGATGTTATTTATGAAGCGATCGCCGAAGGCGGCATTACTCGCTTTCTGGCAATTTATCTTTGTCAGGACACCGGAGATATCGCCCCTATCAGATCTGCCAGAACTTATTTTCTTGACTGGGTGGTCGAATACGATGCTGCCTATGCCCACGTCGGTGGAGCCAATACTCCCGGACCTGCCGATGCCCTTGGTCAAATAAGAGATTATGACATTCGCGACATGGACCAGTTCGGTTTGGGATTCCCCACATACTGGCGGGGTACGGACAAGCTTGCTCCCCATAATGTCCATTCAACAACCAAAAAGCTCTGGGAAGCTGCTGAAAAAAGAGGTTTTGGTTCCGAAGATGACAAGGGCCTGCGTTGGGACAAGAACTTTCAAGAGTGGAAATTTAAAGATGATGCTACACTTGACATAAGGGATGAGGCCAAACCAATAGTTGTTCCGTTTTGGACACAAGCCCCGGATTATACCGTCACTTGGCAATACGATAAAAATGCCAATGTTTATAAACGCTATCATGGCCAAACAGCCCAAATCGACCCCGTTACCAACGAACAATTATCTGCCAAAAGCATCATAGTCCAGTTCCAGGTCGAGACTAGCGCCAATGACGGTTATCCGGACGGTCATCTTCTCTATAAAACAACAGGCTCCGGCAATGCCCTAATATTTATGGACGGTAAGGCCGTTCGCGGAACCTGGAGTAAAAAAGACAGAACCAAAAAGACAACCTTCTATGATAAAGAAGGCCAAGAAATCACGTTTAATCGAGGACAAGTTTGGATAGAAACTATTCCGGTTGGCAATACCGTAGAATACTGAAGCCTGCCCCTGAACTAGAAGTGAGAAGCCCATATCAGCTATGCTTATTGATCTTTTGATCTCTAAAGTTCGAGTCAAAGTTCTGGAGCTTTTTTTAGGCAACCCGGGTGAAATTTATCACGTTAGGGAAATCGTCAGGCGTGTAGACGAGGAAATCAATGCCGTCAGACGCGAGTTGGCAAGGTTAGAAAAAACCGGCTTTCTCTCCAGTGAGTGGCGGGCAAACAGGCGATTTTACGCAATCCGTCGCGACTTTGTTTTTTTCCCGGAATTATTGGCGATGATCAACAAAAGTACCGGTCTTGGAGGGCAAATACTGGCAAATCGCGCGAAACTCGGCAAAATTAAATATGCCATACTCTCCGGTTCTTTTATCAGAGGTAAACCGTATACCCAAAATGAAGTCGACCTTTTTATTGTCGGGACAATAATCCTGCCGGAGTTGGGTAGTCTCGTCAAAGAAGAGGAGGCAAGAAGAAACAGGGAAATAAATTTTACGCCGATGACTGAAGAAGAATTTGCTTTTCGCAAAAACCGCCGCGACCCGTTCGTCATGGGTATTCTTTCCAAACCAAGAGTTATGCTCCTCGGTGACGAAGAAGAAATGGTTAAGTTATAAAATTTCCAGTCCTCTGATATAATTTTCATAAATGCTCAAAAATCCCAGGAGAGTTCTCTTTTTTATCATTCTGCTGACTCTTTTAACGCTAATAATTGATCTGCCCAGATTGAAGGTAAAAGGCAAAACTTTTTCCCACCCCACGATTAACACTAAGATTATTAAGAGAGATTTGGAACCCAGACTTGGCCTTGATCTTTCGGGCGGTGTCCAAGTCGTCATGTCGCTGGATATGTCAAAATTAGAGCAAAATGATAAGGACAGCGCCGCCGAATCTGCCAAAAATATTATAGAAAACAGGATAAACTCTTTGGGTGTTTCAGAACCTGTTATTCAAACCGCCAAAACCAAAGACCAATATCGTTTAGTTATAGAGCTTGCCGGAATTTCCGATATTGACCAGGCCATCTCAACTATTAAAAAAACTGCCCACTTGGAATTTAAAACCATAAAAAAAGATCTTTCGGGCGAAGCGACCTTTGCCGCCCGGTCTGAAGATTTTGAAAGCTCGCCTCTAACCGGAAAAGACCTCAAACGAGCTACGGCTTCTCCCAGTCGCGATCCCCAAAATCCCGGTTATGTTGTCAATTTGGAATTTAATAGCGACGGGGCCAAGAAATTTGAAGAAATAACCAAAAACAATCTCGAAAAACCTGTCGCCATTTTTTTGGACAATGAGCTAATTAGCGCACCCACAGTTCAGGCAGTGATAGCAGACGGTAATGCCCAAATTACGGGCCAATTTACATCCAGCCAAGCCAAACAACTTGCCATCGCGCTTAATGCCGGCGCCCTGCCGGTGCCTTTGAAAATTGAAAGCCAGACCAGAATCGGACCTACAATCGGAACAGACTCCATCCAAAAAAGCCTGCTGGCAACAGCCGTTGGTCTTGCCTCAGTCGCCATTTTTATGATTTTTTACTACCGAATTTTGGGAATGTTTGCCGTTTTGGCATTGGTAATCTATTCACTAATCGTTTTTGCAATCTTTAAATTAATCCCGGTAACTTTAACATTGGCCGGTATCGCCGGTTTTGTTCTTTCAATTGGCATGGCGGTTGACGCCAACATTTTAATCTTCGAAAGGATTAAAGAGGAAGTTAGATGGGGTAAACCCAAACTTGAATCGCTCTTTGCCGGGTTCGACAGGGCCTGGTCTTCAATCCGCGATTCTAACATTTCCTCGCTAATAACTTGCGCCATCCTTTTTAATTTCGGAACAGGGCAGATTCGTGGATTTGCCCTGACCTTGGCAATCGGAATTTTGCTTTCCATGTTTAGCGCAATTACCGTAACCAGGACCTTTTTAAGAATCTTTTGGGTCAAGAGGACATAACAATATCAAAAATCAAATAGTAAATATCAAATATACATATCAAAGATTTTAAAATTTTGATTTTTACTATGTATTTTTAATTTTAATATTTAAAATTTAATATGAATTTGATAAAGTACCGAAACTTTTTCTTCGCTCTGTCGCTTGTTATCATCATTCCAGGCATTGTTGCTTTATATGTATGGGGTTTAAACCTTGGCATCGACTTTGCCGGCGGAACCCTTTGGGAAATAAAATTTGTCGAAAGCCAAAAAAACTCAAAGCAAGTTTCACCTTTTGATGTCCAAAATATCCTGACAAAAGAAGGCGATGAAGCCTCATCTATTGCCAAAACTTCAGATTATTCTGTTCTTGTCAGAACTAAAGTTACAGACGAGGCCAGAACCAATGATTTAAAGGTCAAACTAAAGGAAGCATTCGGCCAAACGGAAGATGTCAGATTAGAAACTGTCGGTCCGGTAATCTCCAGAGAACTTTCCAGAAAAGCCGCCACCGCGATTGCCGTCTCAATTTTTGCGATTGTTACCTATGTTACCTGGGCCTTTCGTAAAGTCAAAAAGCCCACGTCAGCCATAGCTTTCGGCGTTTGCGCAATTATCGCGCTAGTTCATGACATTATTGTAGTTGTCGGTACCTTTGCGATTCTCGGCCATTTTTTCGGTCTTGAAGTAGACTCATTATTTATAACGGCCCTTTTGACCATTCTGGGGTTTTCCGTTCATGACACCATTGTTGTTTTTGATAGAATTCGTGAAAATCTTAAAAAGTATGATGATTTTTCTTTCGAAGAAGTTGTGAATCACTCAATAGTTCAAACTTTCGCCAGATCTCTAAACACTTCACTCACCGTTGTCTTTGTTCTATTGGCCCTTTTACTTTTCGGAGGACAATCAATCAAAACTTTCGTATTGGCGCTTTTTGTCGGAGTTATTTCCGGTACCTACTCTTCAATCGCTAACGCCGCCCCGCTCCTTGTAGTTTGGCACAACTTTAGAATCAAGCATTAAGAATTCTCTCAAGCAGATATTCACGGTCATTCTTTTTAGAATCCTCCAGTACTTCTTCAAAAAGCTTATTTAAAACTTCTCCAACTTTTGGTCCGGGAGTGATGCCTAAAATCTTCATTACGTCATGGCCGTTGACTTTAAGATCGGCCACCGTAAACGGTTTTTTCAAAACTTCTTTTAATCTTTGCCTAAAAAGTTTTAGTCTCCAACTTTCAGGTTGTTGCAATCCACCCCCAAGTCTGTCACCAACTCTTAAATCCATCATGTTCTCGATATTTTCAACACCAATATTTCTAATAAATCGACGAAGAGCGCTATCCGTTTGATTTTCATTAACGCTAAATTGATGCCACCTAACAAGCTTAAACAGCCTTTCTCTTTCCTGTTTCGAAATATGAAGTCTATTGGCAATATCTCGTGCCATTCTGGCGCCGATTACCTCGTGATTGTAGAAAGTTCTAATACCTTCCTTTGTCACTTTAGCCACCTTTACTTTGCCGATATCGTGAAGTAGAGTAGACAGGCGGGTTATTATGTCTTGACTTGGACAGTACTTCAAGCTCATGGCACAGTGTGTGCCAACATCGAATATGTGATGCCTCTTTGGACTTTTCTGTTCTATCTCAAAACAAACATCCACCTCTGGCAAGATCTCTTTTAGTATCCTCGATTCTTTCGCGAGTAATATTCCCTCAGTCGCGTTTTTACTTACCAAAATCTTAAATAACTCATCCCTGATTCGTTCACCAGAAATCCGGGAAAGTAGTTTTGCGTTTTTGGCAATTGCTGTTTTTGTTTTTTCGTCAATTTCAAATCCTAGAGTTGTCGCGAACCGAACCGCCCGCAAAAGACGCAGCGCGTCTTCCCTAAATCTTTGATCCGGGTCTCCAACAGCTCGAATCAACTTATTTTTTAAATCGCTCTGGCCATCATAAGGGTCAACCATCTCAAAACTACTCCCACCTCCGAGGAGTCCATTTGGGACGCCTCGCGTCGAAGCGGGCCACCTCGGAGGTGTTGTGGAACGACTCCTCCGAGGTGAATACTTTAAAGCAATAGAATTGATAGTAAAATCCCGCCTCGCTAAATCTTCTTCGAGGGTTTTTCCCCAGACGATTTTATCTGGATGACGCTTATCCGAATAACCGTATTCTTTTCGATAGGTTGTAATCTCTACAACTTTTTTCCCGTCAACCGGCACACCCACCGTCCCAAATTTATTATTGTAAAAACCATCAGGAAAAATTTTTAAAATATCCTCCGGCCTTGCGTTAGTTGTTAAATCCCAATCCGAAACTTCTTTCTTCCACAAAATATCACGCACTGCGCCACCAACTATAGCTACTTCAAAACCGGCTTTTGCAATTCTTTCTAAATTTTGTTGTACTTGTTTGTCAATTTCCATTTTCTGATTTCTCCTAGATTATATATCAGCTTAAACTTAAATTTCCTGCTAAAATAGCATTGTGATTAATAATTCTTGGAAAATTAAGACAAATTCACCCCCCAAAAAAAATTCAAAATGGCTACTTGACGTCTTGGCTAAAAATAGGGGACTGACTACCCCAAAAAAGCTTGCCGATTTTTTAAATCCCAAGCTGGAGCATATTTTGGAAGTCCAATTAACCGAAACACAAAAGGCAGTTACCAGAATTTTAAAGGCTCGTTCCAAGAAGGAAAAAATAATTGTTTACTCCGATTACGACGCCGACGGCATTTGTGCCACTGCCATTATGTGGGAAACCATCTTTGATCTGGGCACGAATGTTCTGCCTTACGTGCCTCATCGAATCAAAGAAGGCTACGGTCTTTCTACGGGGGCAATCACTAAACTTGCCAAAGACAAAGTTAAGCTGATTATCACAGTCGATCATGGGGTCACTGCCGCCAGTCAAATAGAGCACGCCAAAAATCTTGGTGTAGATGTCATTGTTACTGACCACCACGTTCTTCCTCAAAAACTACCCCGTCCTCTTGCCCTTGTCCACACCGTTGACTTATGCGGAGCCGGTGTTTCCTGGCGTCTTTGTTGGGAGATTGTTAAGGCCATGAGTCCGGCTTATAAAGAAAAATTAATCGAGAAATTGGAACTGGCCTCTCTTGCGACTATCGCCGACCTTGTCCCTTTAATTGGAGCCAGTCGCGCGATTGTTAAATTAGGTTTGGAAAAAATCTCCCAAACCAAAAGACCCGGAATTAAAGCCTTAATCAAAGCCTCAAACATTAATCGCTCAATTACAACTTACGAACTTGGCCACATCTTAGCTCCGAGGATTAATGCCATGGGCAGAATCGAACACGCCATAGATTCCCTTAGACTGCTTTGTGCCAAAAACGCCAGGCAAGCCGACGAGCTCTCACAACTTCTTTCCAAAACGAACAGTCTTCGCCAGGATCTTACTACGAAGGCTTTTTTGATAGCGCGTGATTTAGTAGAAGAAAAGGCGCTTGTCCAAATTATCTCTCACGAGGATTTACATGAAGGAGTCATTGGTTTAGTCGCTGCCAGACTTGTCGAGATTTTCTACAAACCGGCAATTGTTATTGCCAAAGGCAAGATTTATTCAAAAGGCTCTGCCCGTTCAATTCCCGGATTTAATATCGTCGAAGCGATACGATCCTCAAGCGAGTATTTAGTGGATGGAGGAGGACATCCCATGGCAGCCGGCTTTACCATTGAAACTCGTCATATCGAGACATTTAGACAAAAGATTCAGAGCTACGCTAGCGCAAAAATCGTCGAAGGAATCTTAAATCCTACCGTTGAAATAGAATGCGAACTCCAAAAAGAGGATATCAACCGAAACTCGCTGGAAATTATTAAAGAATTCGAACCTTACGGCGTTAGTAACCCTAACCCCGTTTTTTTAACAAGAAACATGCTGGTCGAAGATGTCAGATGTGTTGGAAACGAAAGTCAGCATTTGAAACTGCAAGTAGACGGAATTAACGCCATTGGTTTTAACATGGGCCAAATGCGAGCTAAAATTAGGCCAGGATACCAAATCGATCTCGTCTATGCCTTGCAAGAAGACTCTTACAATGGCAACGGCAGTATCCAACTAAAAATCAAAGATCTGACAGTTAGCGTCTAAGCGTTCATATTATCAACGAACCTTTGCTTGTCAAACTTATCAAGTGTTACAATTTAGCTCATGGTTCGTACTCTGGCTTTAGATTGCAACAAAAAAATAGGCCAAGAAGTTAAGCTTTGCGGGTGGGTAAATACCCGGCGCGATCACGGTAAACTGATTTTTATCGATCTTAGAGACCGTTCCGGAATTATCCAGACTGTTGCGGAGCAAGGTGCCAAAGAAGTCAGACCCGAGTTTGTTATTGAGATTGAGGGACAAGTTGCCAGGCGGCCAAAAGAGCTTGTTAATCAAAAACTAGAAACCGGCGAAGTTGAAGTTAAAGCAAAAACAATCAAAATTTTAAATCAGGCCCAAACCCTGCCGTTTCCCATCGACACGCCAGGCTTGGATATTGAAGAAGAATTAAGGCTTAAATACCGCTATCTGGATTTAAGAAGACCACGGCTTACCGCCAATCTGAAATTAAGACACAAGGTTGTTAATTTTGCGCGCAACTGGCTGGATAAAGAAGGTTTCACAGAAATCGAAACGCCGATTTTAACAAAGGCAACCACCGAAGGTGCCCGTGATTTTTTGGTGCCATCCCGACTGCAGCCGGGGAAATTTTACGCTCTTCCTCAATCCCCCCAGCAATACAAACAGCTTTTAATGGTTGCCGGGCTTGAAAAGTACTATCAAATAGCCCGATGTCTGCGCGACGAAGAGTTAAGATCAGACCGGCAGCTTGAATTTACCCAATTTGATCTAGAGATGTCTTTTGTAACCCAGGATGAAATTTTGGATGTTGTAGAAAGAATGTTTTGTGCGATTGTTGAAAATTTCTCTCAAAAAAAGATTTTTAAAAAACCTTTCCCAAAACTAACCTACAATGAAGTCATCAAAAAATATAATTCGGATAAACCGGATTTGCGTGCCGACAAAAACGACAAGAAAACGCTAGCTTTCCTGTGGGTTTGCGATTTTCCGATGTATGAATGGGACAAGACAGAAAAGCGCTGGAATAGCATGCACCACCCATTTACAATGCCAAAGCTGGAGCATTTAAAATATTTAGAGACTGAAGACTTAGGCAGGATAAAGGCTCAGGCGTATGATCTTGTCTGTAACGGTTATGAGTTGGCAAGCGGCAGTATTAGAATTGTTGATCCGGCTATTCAGGAGAAGATTTTTACGGCAATGGGGTACAAAAAAGAAGAAGTCCAGGCGAAATTTGGCCATTTACTTACTGCTTTTAAATATGGAGCCCCCCCGATGGGAGGCATGGCACCCTCGGTTGACCGTTTTGTTATGCTTCTTGCCGATGAAGAAAATATCAGGGAGGTTATTGCCTTCCCGGTTTCTTCTTCCGGGCAAACAGCCGTTATGGATGCGCCATCGAAAGTTGACGAAAAAACCCTCAAGGAACTGAAGATTAAAATAAAGTGATTTTTTTGCGCCTTGCGACTGTCTTTTTGATAATTCTTGCATTTGCCGCCGTTTTTGTTTTACCAAAGACCTCTCCCGATTTTTCTGCCCCCAAAATCGAAAAAAAGAGTATAAAGACCCATGCGCTGCCACAAGATAAGTTATATCGCAAAAACAGCCAAAACTTGCTTGACCCTCCCGTAATTTCCGCAAAAAGTGTAATTATAATCGATGCGGCAAACGGTATTGTACTTTACGAAAAAGATCCCGACGTTCGATCCCTTCCCGCTTCAACCACCAAATTGATGACCGCTCTTGTTGCCAAACAAAACTGTTACCCGGAAGAAATCGTCACCGTAAATTACATCGAGAATCAACCCACACAGATGGGTCTTGAAATGGGGGACACCATCAGGGTTGATTCCCTGCTTTACGGACTACTGGTCGCGTCGGGCAATGATGCCGCCTATGCTCTTGCCCGGGGATGCGCGGCCTCCTTGGATCAATTCGTCGGGGATATGAATCAAACGGCCAGGAAACTGGGTATGGCCGATTCCCATTTCGTCAACCCGGCAGGCTTTGATGATCCTGCCCAATTTACAACCGCTCACGATCTTGCCAAACTTGCTAAAATTGCTGTCACAGACCCCTTGCTTTCAAAAATTGTGGCAACCAAAAGTATAGTTTTGACGGATGTAACCGGAGTTAAAACTTACTACTTGGAAAATGTTAATAAGCTTCTTGGAAATGTTAATGGCGTCGAGGGAGTCAAAACCGGCAAAACAGAGGGCTCGCTTGAAAGTTTGATCGCCAAAACAACAAGGGAAGAACACTCAATTGTGACTGTTGTTTTAGGTTCCACCGACCGATTTGAAGACTCAAAGCAGCTTATCGAATGGGTTTTCAAAAATTACCGCTGGTAAATTATTCCGTCCAATCGCCAGCGACAGCCGCAACATAAGCAACAAAACCCTCGTTGCCCCGAAACAGATAAACAGGTTGCAAAAACTCCTCGGTTGACTTGCCTTCAATATAACCTAGCGTTACTTCCCTTATGGCAATTTGGCTCCCGGCCGCCTTTTTGTTAAAAGCCGCATTTTGCGCCTTTAAGTCATCATATGCTTTTTGTACCCCTTTTAACGGATAAGTGCTAAACCTAAATTTTTGGATCTTGGCAATTTTCAGGTTCGCAGCCACAATCTCGTCTCCCGACACAAACGCCCAAACTTGCGGTGTCTCTTCCCAGGCTGCCAAAATCGGTAATTTATCGGCATCGGCTCTTCCAAAAACCACTTCAATTAAATTTGTGTCGGATAAAGCAAGAGTTTCCTTTAAACCACCGGTATCAACTCTTAACTTTCTCGTCTGAATATTCTTTTCGGGAAATTCTTCCATGTCTAAATCGAAATTATTGAAAAAATTCCTGGCGATTCTTATAGCGTCTTCAACACTTTTTGTCTTTCGGGTAATAATTTCCGGATTGGAGAGGTAATTACTGAAAAGGACCAAATTACCGCTTGCTGTCTCTATTGTTAGAACTTTGTCTTTTTTTGAATTGTCAACAAATTTGGCGCTCCCCGGCAAAACTTCAACGGGCTCGCTTGAAAAACCTGCGCGAGACGCTTTTACCTTTACCTGCTCCAGAGCCCCAAAAGAAGATTCAGGGAAAGCTATCGAAAATACCTTTGCCGATTGCGGCAGGGATATTGGTAAGGCGCCGCTGACTGTTTCCAAATCATAAGAAACAACGGTTGGCGGTTTTATGCCAAGTGATAAATCAAACTTTGGGAGTTTCCCAAAAGCAACTGTTGCCGGCGGTGCCTTGGGCGGCAAGATCATATTTTTAATAGTCTTACCGGATATTAAAAGAATAATAAGAACAATCAAGATGATAATGCCCGCCCCAACCCATCTTGAGGCTTTTTTGCTGAATATCGCCGTTTCGGTTAATGTAGCCATCGTATTTTGTATTTATTAGCGTGTGATACAATTTTACCATGTTAAACGTCGAAGATCCTGAGCCCAGCCCTGTACCAGACGGTACAGGGCACAGTCGAAGGGTCCGCGTTCGTTACGCGCCTTCTCCAAGTGGCATTCCTCATATCGGCAACATCAGAACTGCCCTTTTTAACTTTCTTTTCGCCAAAAATCAAAAAGGCAAGTTCATTTTACGAATCGAGGACACCGATCAAAAAAGAATCGTCCCGGGCGCAATTGAAAAAATTAAAGAGAGCCTTTTAAGCTTAAATCTTAAGTTTGATGAAGTCTATCGCCAGTCAGAAAGGACCATGATTTATTCCAAATACCTTAACCTCCTCAAAGATAAAGGCTTAGTTTACCAAGATGAAGGAGCTTGGCGATTTAAAGTAAAAAGTCAAACCGAAAAGATAGGCTGGAATGACTTTGTCCATGGCCCGGTCGCATTCTCGCCCGGTGTTATTGAAGATTTTATAATCATAAAGTCCGACGGTTTCCCGACTTACCATTTTGCCTCAGTTATTGATGATCATGACATGCGAATTACCCATGTTATGCGTGGAGATGAATGGATTTCATCGACCCCCAAGCACCTGCTATTGTATAAAGCTTTCGGCTGGGAACCACCGACATTTGTTCATACCCCCCCAATTTTAGGGCCAAACAAAAAGAAACTGTCAAAGCGTGAAGGCGCCCGTTCGGTCCTTGAATATATAAAAGACGGCTACTTGCCGGAAGCCATCATCAACTTCTTGGCACTTCTTGGCTGGTCGCCACCTCCCCCCAAACACCTCCGAGGCTTCGGCCGTGAGCTCAGCCGAATCGGTGGCCCGCTTCGACGCGACGCGAGCCGTATGGACTCCTCGGAGGTGAAAGTCAAGGAGGAAGAACTCTTTTCTCTTGACCAGTTGATTAAGCTCTTTTCTCTTGATCGCCTCAACAAAAATAGCCCCATTTTTAATATAGAAAAATTAAACTGGTTTAACAAAAAATATTTACAAAAATATTCACCCGAGATTTTGAGTGAAAAAACTAGAAATTTTTCAAAACGGGCAAGAACAATTAATGATCGACAACTAAGAGCAATCGTTACCCTTGTTAAGGACCGGCTGACGACACTCGCTGATTTTGATAAAATAGCTGCCATATTCTTCGAAAAAGGTAAAGAGAAACCGCCTCCTGAAGAAAAAATCGCGAATGCCAAAGAGGCCATTAAGTCAATTTCAACCTGGAACGATCGGTCAATCGAAAAAACGCTCGAATTGTGGATTTTAAAAAACAAACTCGATCCTGCTGATTTTAAAAATACCCTGCGTCTTGCGGTTTTTGCCCAACATTCCCCGCCGATTTATCAAAGTATTGCGCTCTTGACCAAAAAAGAGGTTTTAAAGCGGATAGACGATGCCGTCAAAAAAAGTAAATAATCAGCAATTTTTGCCTAAAATTGTTCTTGCGGTTTTTGCCCATCCTGACGATGTTGATTTTGGGGCGGCAGGCAGTATTGCAAAATGGGTCAAAACGGGTGCCAAAATTTATTATCTGATAGCCACTCGTGGTTGTAAAGGGTCAACTGATCCCAAAATGAATTCTGAAAAATTGGCTAAAGTTCGCCAGAAAGAACAACAGGCTGCAGCCCGGGTCCTGGGTGTTGGCAAGGTTTACTTTTTGGGTCACACCGATGGCGAATTGGAGCCCGCTTTGCAATTAAAAGAGGAAATCGTCAGGTTTATTAGGGAAGTCAGGCCGGATACTGTCCTTACTTTTGATCCCCTGATGCGCTACTCCCAGTCCCGTGGATTTGTTAATCACCCGGACCATATAGCAATCGGCGAGGCTACTTTAGCGGCTGTCTATCCTTTGGCTCGCGACAGATTGACATTTCCCGCTCACCAAAAGGCGGGTCTTGTTCCCCATAAAGTTAGAGAAATTTTGCTGACAAATTTCGATGAACAAAATTTCTTTGTCGATATTACCAAGACCTTCGAAAAAAAATTGGCTGCTCTTAAATGCCATCGTAGTCAATATGACGATTTTGGTAAACTGGCCAAAATGATGAGGAAGTGGGCGAGAGTTCTCGGGAAAAAAATTAAAGTTAGATATGCGGAGGGCTTCAAAAGAATCAGTATCGAATTTTAATGTATCTTTTCAATTCCTTTTCCGATAGAAAAGAGGAAGTTGATCTTTCTCAAAAAATTGGCCTTTATGTCTGCGGCATCACTCCTTACGATACCACTCATCTTGGCCATGCCTTTACTTTTCTGGCCTATGACGTTCTTGTCAGGTACTTGAGATTTTTGCAAGCTGATGTCACTTACGTTCAAAATGTAACCGACATCGATGATGACATTTTAATTAAAGCCAGATCATTGGGAATACCCTGGAAGATTTTAGGCGAGCGGGAAATTCAAAAACATCTCAAAAACATGGATGCCTTAAATGCCTTGCGCTCAGATTTTTATCCAAAAGCGACCGAGCATATCACCGCCATGATTCGTATCATTGAAGTTTTAATTAAAAAGGGTTTGGCTTATGTAAAAAATGGTAATGTCTTAGGCCCGCGGTCCAGAGAACAAAGACCGCATGGCTCTGTATATTTTGAGGTTAAAAAAGACAAAAACTTCGGCAAACTTTCTAAGCTTGGTTACCGGGCCCAACTTGAAATTGCCAATGATCGGGGTAATTTTCCGCTTGACCCCGATAAACGTGACCCTCTGGATTTTATTCTTTGGCAAAAAAACAAGCCCGGGGAGCCGTCCTGGAGTTCCCCGTGGGGTAATGGCAGGCCGGGTTGGCATATCGAATGCTCTAGCATGAGCATGAAATATCTGGGACCGACAATTACCGTCCATGGTGGGGGAGAGGATTTAATTTTTCCGCACCATGAGGCCGAAATTGCCCAAAGTGAAACAGCAACTGGCAAAAAATTTGTCAAAATTTGGATGCATACCGGCATGGTTTATTCTGACGGCAAGAAAATGAGTAAATCTCTGGGGAATATGATATTTGTAAATGACCTCCTTAAAAAATACTCGCCGAATGTAATTAGATTTTATTTGCTTCTCCATCACTATCGCCTGGCTTGGAATTACGACGAGAAAGATTTACAAGAAGCAGAAAAGAAAATCATAATTTTGGAAAAGGTGGCGCAATCACAGGCACAACTAGACGTAACAAAAGTCCAAAAATTACTGCCTGCCTTTTTTAAAGCCTTAGACGATAATCTGGATATTCCCCGGGCAATAAAAATTCTTATCAATCTTACCAAATCAAAAACTCCCGGGTCGGGCGAACTGATCTTTCAGTGCGGCCGGATTCTAGGGCTAGCCCTTTAAATTAAAAGCCCTTTTTTGGGAAATGTTGATATACTAAAATTATGAAAGACAACGGCTTTATTCTACCGTTTGTAGTTTTATGTCTTGTCATAGGCATGATTATTTTCTATCTAATTCCCAAAGACTCGATTACACCCAATGATAAGACCCAAAAAACGGCAAGATTAATTCCCCGATATTTAAATACCGAATCCTGGTCAGTAACCGACGATAAAACATTTTGTGTTTTAAATATTGCCGATTGTACTAGTCCTTCTTCAAAAATAAAATTTTCAACAGCGGATTCCTGGAGTTCCATATACATGTTTTATCGTAACAATATGAAAGATTATGACTGGCAGACAAAAAGTACAGTTATCACATCTGTTCCAACCACTATCATCTTTACCAATGGATCAAATTGTCAAGCTGTCTTAAAAGAAAGTACTGGTTTATTTGACAAACAACAGGAAAATTTAAAAGATTATCTCTTTTCGATAACTTGCCGATAAATCTATTCACTGCAGTTTATAAGCCCATAATTGCTTTATTGCTTTTGTTATAATAATGTGCTATTATATTAAAAGCTTAAGTTAGAAGCGATATTTGAGTTTTTCGATACTTCAAGGAATTAATTTTCCCCCATATCCCTAAACTTCTTAATTCAAATCTCATTTAGGTTACAAGAAAGGAGGAATTAATGGCAAAAAGACTATTCGTTGGAAGTCTTCCATACAGTGCTACAAGTGCTCAACTGGAAGAACTGTTTTCTCAAGCAGGAAAAATTACAAGTCTGAATCTAATTACAGACAAATATTCTGGTCAGAGTAAAGGTTTTGCTTTTGTGGAATTTACCACGGACGCAGAAGCCAATGAGGCTATCAAAAAATTTAATAATTTTGAATTAGACGGTCGAAAGATAGTTGTTAACGAAGCGCGTCCTCAAGAAGACCGGGCAAGCAGGCCAACTTTTGGAAGCAATTCCAACAGATCCAGAACCTGGTAAAAAAGAAACAAAATCAATGAGCCAAGCTCAAGCATTTTCGGTTTGTATCCGATGCGGCAAAACACGAATTTTCATGACAAGATGGAAAGATCGTGGTGAAAGCGGCAAGGGAACTGTAGTAACTCACGAGGAGTCAAGATGCCCTGATCGCCAGTGTCAAAAGATTGTTGACGAAAAGTTCCAAGAGATGAAAGACCGCAGGACGCAGGCAGAGGAGCGTAAAAAAGCAGTTGTTCTCGAAAGATCCCTCGCCAAAAAAGCAAAACTACCAATAACCCCCTAGACGAGCCCATTAACGGAATTAGTCTACCACAGTGTTTCTTAGTTAACTAGATTTTGTGGTTTACCTCTTAAGAATTCTCGTTAACCCTTGCCTCTTCGGTAATGTAGGCTAATGGTGGGTAAATAATGCACAAATGCTTTGTAAACTGGCATTCTTGACTTTTGGATTTAACCGGCCAGTGGTGTCCTTAATAGGTGTCCTTAATAATAGTTGTGTCGGCCGTGAACAATTTATCTGACCGCGCATAAATTACAAATTGTCAAGTCGTTGCTTAATTAAAGGTTACCTTTTCCCCAATCTTGTTTTTAAGAAAAGGCATGTCTATTATAGTTAAAGTATATGATTGACAATGACGTTAAAAAAATAGCTAAAGTCGTAAAAAGCGAAATAGCGAAAGCACTTGTACCAGTTCACAAAAAGCTGGACGCACACACCGCTAAGCTGGACGCACACACCGCTAAGCTGGATAACCACACGGCTGCGCTTATGGGGATAGAGGCTACGTTAGAAGGTTATGCAGATATGTACAAAGTGAACAAGGACGATAATAAAAAGTTAAAAAAACGAATTGACACTATAGAAGAACATTTAGGACTTGTTCCTCAAGAATAATCTCCCACATAGAATTTTTCCCTTAAAAACAGAGCTGAGCAGGCTGGTGCGGGTCCATTCTGTCGTTATGCTCCCATGCTGGGCATAACGGTTTCGAATCTTACGATCATATAATCACGCTAAGGCATTGTCTCACTCCAAGGCTAAATGTTTACACTGAGCGGAGTCGAAGTGAGACAAACGAGACACATAAAAAAGGGGTGTCTCAAAAACAACCTCTTGACAAACCATAAAGCATTGCTTTATACTTAATGTATGGATAAAATATTTACTAGGCTCACTGATAAAAAGCAAAAACTTGATAGGTACCAACCGCTCCCTGATGAACTGGTTAAAAACCTTGAAGAATGGTTAAAGGTAGAACTTACTTATTCCTCTAATGCTATTGAAGGCAACACCCTTTCGCGTATTGAAACCGCGGAGGTTATTGAGAGAGGGGTTGCAGCAGTCATCAGCGGCAAACCATTAAAAGACCAACTGGAAGCCATTAACCATGCCAAAGCAATTGAATTTATCAAAGAGTTGGCAAAAAAAAGAAATGGTCATCAGTTCATCACAGAGCAGGACATTTTGAATATCCATAAAATTATCCTAAGTGGTATCCAAGATGATTGGGCAGGCAAATACCGCAGGACAGAAGTATTCATTAGAGGTTCAGACGTCCAATTTCCAAGCCCCAAAGCAGTTCCTCTCGCGATGAAAGAATTTATAGATTGGCTTACATCAAGACAGGAAGAGCATCCGGTAAAAATTGCCGCCGATGCCCATTTTAAATTTGTTAGCATTCACCCTTTTGTAGACTGCAACGGTAGAACTACCCGTCTTTTAATGAACCTGATTCTTATTTTAAATGGTTATCAGATGGCCGTTATACGCAATGAGGACAGGACAACATATCTTAATTCATTTGAAACTGCCCGCAAAAAAGACGATATGCAGCCTTTTTACAATTTGGTCTACACTGCCGTGGAAAGATCTTTAGATATTTATCTAGATGTACTTGCGGGCAAGCAACCTGATTTAAAAGCTTTTTCTTCTGAAGGCAAAAATACTGTAATTGAAAAGTCGAGACTAAAAATTGGAGAACTAGCTAAAGCAACTGGCGAAACGATCCATACGTTGCGTTATTGGACCAAAGAAGGGCTTTTAATCGTCGCCGAATACTCTTCAGGAGGTTACCAATTATATGACAAAGAAATGGTAGGAATTGTCAAGAAGATAAGGCAGTTGCAGGAAAAAGAAAGGCGGACGCTTACCGAGATAAAGAAATTGCTTAAGGCATAAACATTTATCTCATCTATATGTTATATAAACAATGGTTAGTGGATACTAAAAACTTACCCTAGATAATTCTCAAAAAGTGACTTTTGTACTAATTTGTACTATTATGTACAAGTATCATAAGGAGGTGAACATTCTATGACACAAACAATGAAAGCATCAGAAGTAAGGGCGCAGTGGAGCCAACTTTTAAACAAAGTATTTCGCGACAAAACCAGAGTAGTTGTTGAAAAAAGCGGTATTCCGGTAGCTGCTGTAATTTCTGCCGAAGACTTACAAAGGTTTACCCAGATGGAAGAACAGCGAGATAAACGTTTCAAAGCTCTTGATAAAATGCGTGAGGCATTTAAGGATGTTCCTTCTGAAGAAATTGACCGTGAAGTCAAAAGAGCAATATCTCAAGTACGAGCAGAAAATAGAGCGAAAGGTAACTAAAATAAGCAGAGCATATCTAGCGAATAAGCATAGCTTTTCTATGAATAAAAAGTGATTTCGGCAGTTTTGGACACAAACGTTTTGGCATCTGGTACAATTAGCGCGGCAAATGCTCCGGGTCAAATACTAGACGCTTGGCACGCACGCAGATTTGAACTTGTAACTTCCGCACACATCATTGACGAACTTTTACAAACATTTCAAAAACCTTATTTTAAAAATCATCTAACCAACCAGGCAGTTATCAACTTCATCGATTTACTAAAAAACGAAGCATTTATAACTCCTATAACTGTTCAAGTTCAAGGTGTTGCTACACAACCGGGAGATGATTGGATAGTTGCCACCGCTTTAAGCGCAAAAGCCGATTATTTAGTAACCGGAGACATGCCACTACTTAATAAAATAGGAAACTCATATCAAAGAAGTAACTCTTACTACTCCAAGCGATTTTCTTAAAATACTTCAATAAGCAAGTAGAATCACCTACTTCGTCCCAAAACTTCTACGGGTGATGCAGTTAACTCTTAACTTGCTTTCTCCTGTGATTATCGGTATGTGTGTTGTGTTGAATGCAATCACCCGACAAATCCCCGGACCCTGAAATCGAATTCTGTCTGCATGGCGTGGATCCATATGTGGCGTTGGACTGTGGATCGTGTGGTGATTATATTGTCAGAATAACCCGTATATGGAGCCACATAGACACTTTTTAAGACCTGTGTGGATCGTTTTTGGACGTGGATGGGTGTGGGTGTGGATTTAAAAACTAAACGGGTGTTTTTTAGGAGTGAACAGAACGAATCGAAGGGCTGGAAGTAGTTGATGATCCTTCGACTTCGCTCATGATGGTGAGCTTGCCGAACCATTTCCGAACTGCTGATTGGGCAAAAATTGTTAAGTATCCAGAGTTGGTTTGGAAAAAAGTCGGTACAGTTTTTGCAGGATTAGTTTAGATTTATTTCGATTCTATCATCAACAAACATCAACAAATTCTCCATTTGAGATTTAATTCAAGCTTGCCACTGCTGGACCATGTTGGAGACCTGTTATCCAAGTAAGAACAGCAAACGCACACTTTCTAAAATTGATTTAGTTTTAGTAGAAGTTAGTTGACCAGCGGTTTTTTTGATAATTGAAGAGTTAGCAGTAAATAATTTGTTTGGTCTTACATAGCTTACAACCGGCAAACTGCCTTTTGTGAAATCATCCGTCCTAATTTGAATTGCGTGCTTACTTGTATAAGGTCTTGATGTAATTTGGCACAAAATAAGATCATCGAGTTCAACCTTTGCTAAAATTAGTGCTGGTCTTACCTTTTGGCCCTGCAAATTGGAGAATGGGAACAAAACTAGGACAACCTCACCTATTGCAAACTTGCCCATGCTTCTTCCTCTTCGGGACGATTCCAGTCAGTGGCAAGAGTTTTTTCAGAAAGCAGTAAAGTTGAGGAAACCTGTCGACTCTTTGCGGGTGCTGCCAAGATTCGTATCTCACCTTTTTTGACTTGCAACTCCACCTCATCACCAAGACCACTCTCATTAAGTAAAGGTTTTGGTATTCTTACACCTCTCGAATTTCCGATAGAAACTAATGTAGTTAACATATGTAATTACATTGTACTTACATATGTTAATTGTGTCAAGAGCAATTGGAAGCCAAAGATTGAGCTGCGGAGCAGGGATTCGAACCCCAATAAGCAGATCCAGAATCTGCTGTCCTACCGTTAGACGACTCCGCAATATTTCTTGCAAATATTATCTGATTTATCCAACATTTTTTCTATCGACTTTCTCTTTTTACAGGATTTTACTTTTTTCTCAAAGTTCAAAGCAAATTTATAATTTTTAAACTCTTTTACAAACCCAGCTTTGCTGGTCGAGTATTCCCGATTTCTCCGATCTAAAATCGAGAGAAGATCGGAAGCCGACCCGGCATCGGGATAATGCCTATTCTACACCAAATTACCATCCTAAATCAGCCATTTATAACATCGTTGGCGGCAGGCAGTATAATAATATTGCCATGATCGTCAAACGCCTCAAAGGAAAATGAGCCTTATTAAATTTTTAAAAATTGTTGGCAAACTCAAAAAAGTTAAAAGAACCGGCTGGCTAGTTGCCGGTATTAAAAATCCCGAATCTGTCGCCGAACATTCTTATCGTCTTGCAGTTCTTTCCATGGTTCTTGGCAAGAAATTTAATCTTAATACCGAAAAGCTCATCAAAATGTCCTTAATTCATGATCTTGCCGAAGGTGAGGTAGGGGATTTAGTTCTGGAGCGGGGTCAAAAGCAAGTTATGAGCCCAAAAAAGAAATTGAAATTGGAAAAAGACGTTCTTAAAAAAATATTTGGGGAACTGGACGATAAAGATCAATATCTTACCTTATGGCAAGAAACCCAAGAGCTCAAAACACCAGAAGCTCGCATCCTAAAACAACTCGACAAACTTGAGATGATCATGCAAGCGCTTGAATACGAAGGAGAAGTCAACCCTAAAAATTTAGATGAATTTTGGACAAACGCCCGTAAATATTTAAAAAACCCAAAACTCCTACTTTTTCTGGAAGAACTATCTAATCTAAGAAACCAAAAACGGAGTCAAAATCGATAGACCATTTTTTCTGTGACTATTATATCCATCAACAAGTCGTGCTCTTCGTGTGTAATCTCGTCAACGATTTGAAAATCATAAGCCAGGCCGATTTTGAGAGCATTTGATTTTGCAAGCAACCTGTCAAAAACACCTTTTCCATAACCTGTACGCACCCCATTTTTGGAAAAGGCAACACCTGGAATAATGGCGACTTCTATCAAACCGGATTCTTGCGGATGACTATTCTTCGGCTGCGGTATTTTATAAGGACCTTCCTCTAAATCCCGCCAGCCGCCAAATCTGGCAAATAGATAATCGTCGGTTGATTTAGAGTAATATGGGACAAAAATATTTGCCCCCTGCTCGATAAGTTTGCCTATGATTATTTTAGTATCGACCTCATTGTTTATTGGCAAATAAACAGAAAAATTTCTTTTTCCACGAATTTCAGGCATTTTCAATAGCTTCCGGGCAATTACCTTGCTCTTTTTTGAAACCTCAAGATGAAGAACGTGAGTACGTTTTTTTAGATAGATATCCCTAAGTTTTTTCTTATCAATAATAACCACTGGAGATATTATATCGATTTAGCCAACCAAACCGCCAATGAGTAAATATTTTATTTATGAGTAAATTCATAGTTCAACAAGGAGTCAGGTATTGCAATGAATAAGAACGCAATCTAAGATGTCTTTTACATGCTTTTTAACCTCTGGGCGCATCTCAGCTATTTCGAGCTTGCGAGAAACAAGCTCTCTTATTTTTTAAAAGATTTTTCGGGATATTTAATACTTATACTTACCTCTTTTATTCTGATTGTCTTTTCCTCAATTAAAATCTTCAAATCAAACTTAATCAACAGAAAGAAAAAGATTTATCTTTCTTTGGTTTCTACTATCTTCATTATTATTTTATTATTTTCTTTTTTTGAGGCCTACTTCCGCTATCGATACGACGAGTCAGACGGACTGGGTTTTCTGAAAGTAAACGAGAGATGGCACGCAAGACATGTGGTTTATAACAACTATTTTTTCAGAGACAGGGATTTTGATCCGAATAAAAGGGCGGGGATTGTAAGAATCGGTGTTCTTGGTGATTCGATAGCTTTCGGCGGCGGCATAAAAAATGTTAATGATCGCTTTTCAAATATTCTAGAGAAAAAACTAAGGGATGCGGGGAAAAATGCCCAGGTTTATAACCTTGGTACGCAAGGTTACGACACCGGGGGAGAAATTGAGAGCTACCAAAAAGTCAGGCATTTAAATTTTGATATTATTGTTTGGCAATATTTTTTAAACGATATCCAGCCATACGGTAAAAGTACCGGCACCCCAATTATCGCCAGAAACAGTCAGCAAGCAAAAATTGTACAATTTTTATCAAATAAGTCTTTCTTTTTCGATTTCATTTATTGGCGATTGTCACAAAGGTACCAAAAAACATTTGACCAGTTAAAAAACGCTGACCTTGCCCAATACCAAAACCCGGAAGTTTTACAAAAGCACAAAGAAGAGATGTCGGCTTTTATCAAAGACCTTAAAAGAGAAAATAAGAGAATTGTTGTTATTATTTTTCCGTTTGTCCATCTGATTGGAGCAGATTATCCGGCAACAAATATTCATCAGGATTTGAATCAGTTTTTCGAACAGGAAGGAGTAGAAGTCATCAATCTTCTGGATTATTTAAAAGATAAAAAAGCGCGAAATTTAATTGCCAGCGGCCTTGACTCACATCCCAATGAGGCAGTCCATGCGGAAGCCGCCCAAAAGCTTTTTGAAAAAGTCATGCCTCTTTTGAAGTAATTTCTACTTTTTCGGCATAGCCCCCGTCGCTTTGGCTACACCCCATTGCGCCAGGGTAGCCAAAGCAGCCAGCATTAGAACCCAGAGAACACTGGAAATTCCCAGGCCTGTTACAATCGCCAATCTTTTGACTACCCAAATCGTCACAACATTGACTATCAGAAAAACTCCGGCCCAGCTTGCATCTTTAATCTTTAGCCCGAAAGTATTTGCAAGATCCAGGCCTTGCAAGCTTTTTTTAAAGCCGCTTTTTTCAACGGCCGGAGCGATCAATGCTCCTGCAACTGTCAGGATAAGACCGGATAAAATTGCCGCCATCGGCCCGGAGAGCTTATCGTTTCCCAGAACAACATTACCGCCGAAAATAACGGAGGCAAGCAAAAAAACGACTGTATTGGCAACCCAGAAGCCCAGAAAATTTACCAATTGTTTTTGATTCATCTTGTCTCACCCCCTTTACCCATCTTATTTGTCTCTATTTGTTAGAATAGATCAACCATCACCGCCAGTCAAATTGACTTACCTTCGTTCATAATGTAAAGTTATGGTAAGATGACAATCTCCCAAGAGCAAGTAATTGAAAAATTAAAAAGCTGCCTTGATCCCGAACTTGGCCTCAATATTGTTGATTTGGGATTAATCTACGGTATCAACATTGAAGGTTCACAAGTCCACGTTATCATGACCTTAACTACTCCAGGTTGCCCGCTAGATTCGTATTTCACTAAAGATATTACTACCAGGCTTAAATCTCTGAAAGGCGTCTCTGATGTATCCGTGGAGCTGACCTTTGATCCTCCCTGGAACCCATCTAAAATGTCCGAGCAGTCCAAAGATCTACTGGGGTTTGTTAACTAATATTTATGGCTGCGAACCCTTGATTTTGTCTGTGAAAGGTGCTAATTTAGTAACTAGTCATGGGGAATGAACGACGGGACATACCAATGTCCCCCCCCAATCGCTTGCAGATCTCTTACAGGCAAATTTTCCTACTGAAGACAAGCGGATTTCCGCGCTTGTCAAGGCATTCGACCACGCGATTCGTTCATCTGGAAGGTTCTCCTGGCTAGGTCTTTTCGAGACCAGCGACGCACTAAAGAGATCCCGGCTTGTTATCTATCTTGCGGATGGCCTCCCGTCACCAACCGGGGCGCTGCGTCAAGCCACTGACATAAGCCCAACTCTTACTCTACTATCGCATGCCGCTCTGCCGAGAATCTCCCTCGACCTCTACTACATTCGTCGCAATAACGGTATACGGCCAGAAGAGCAGGCTCGTGAGGATATTGCATTAAGATACGGCACGAATCATCATGATGCGTCAAAACTCCTCTGGTCCGAACATATTGTGCCTTCTCCTCTCCCACACGACTAACTGACATGGGTTTTCAATAAGGTCGGAATTCCCAGGCTTGACTTCGGGTTTTCTTCGGATTATACTCGTAATAGTAATTAGGTAAAGGTTAGGAAGCCGGTATAGTTTAGAGAACCATAAACTATTAACCATTAACCAAATTAGGGTATTGACAAGCGCCAGATCTAGTGTCTAATCTTAAATTAGACCACAATATATTGTGCTTTTGGCAGTTCCGTGAAACCGGGTCTGACTCGGTGAAACTATAGCCTACAGCCAGAGACAATTATTTTCAAGACATAGGGCAGTTCCGCCGTCTTGGCGGGGTAGATTTTTAAGGAAAGTAGTGTGATTTGTCCTTTTTGTGCAAACGAAACTACTCGTGTTTTAGATAAACGCGAGGGTAATAATGGCAAGACGACCAGAAGAAGACGTGAATGCCAAAAGTGTAGTCGCAGGTTTACGACCTTTGAACGAGTCGAAACACTTGATCTTCTGGTTGTTAAAAAGGACGGGAGAAGGGAAGCGTTCGACAGGGTAAAGTTAAGAAGCGGCATTATTAAGTCATGCGAAAAAAGGCCGGTTTCAGCTGAGGAAATTGAAAAAATTGTTGATGAGATCGAGGCCAAGCTGAGGAAGATTAATACCAACGAGGTTTCCACCAAAAAGATTGGCGAGCTGGTGACTCAAAGACTCAAAAAACTGGATGAGGTTGCCTATATTAGGTTCGCGTCGGTTTATAGACAGTTTGCCGACATTGGCGATTTTGAAAAAGAACTGGCAAAACTCTCCAAAAGTTTACCTGCCGACAGGCAGAATCTTAAACAAAATAAATGAAAAAAATCAAGGCAAAACTTTCTAAACAAAAATTAAGCACCCACAATGAAACCAGAGAAGATGCCCGCAAGGTAGGCCGGAAAATTCCACCCGCGCCCCGCGATCTTTTTGAGCCTACTCTTTCGGAAAATGCCGCCTACATTGCCAAAACCCGCTATGCTTTTAGAAATGATAAAGGTGAACCCATCGAAACTCCGAAAGAAATGTTTTGGCGAGTTGCCTATTATGTTGCTGCTGCCGACACAATCTACTCCAACAAAAAAACCCATCTTTCCTCAGCCCGCAAGTTTTATGAATTGATGGCTTCTCAAAAATTTATCCCGAATACTCCAACTTTAGTCAATTCGGGCAAGATTGGTCAATCACTTGCCGCTTGTTTTGTTCTGCCAATTGAAGATGATATGGAATCGATTCTTAAAACTATGCGCGATATGGCCATGATCCATAAAATGGGCGGCGGGACAGGCTTTTCTTTCTCCCGGCTACGACCCAGAGACGATATCATAGGCACCAGTCGCGGTAAATCAACAGGGCCTGTGGCTTTTCTGCAAGCATATAACGATGTCACTTCACAAATCCGTCAGGGTGGCGTCCGTCGGGGTGCCAATATGGGTATTTTGCACTATACTCACCCTGACATCCTGCGCTTCGCTGTCCATAAAGTCGATGAATTTTCTCTGACAAATTTCAATATTTCCATTACAGTCACCGAAGATTTTATGGAAATGGTCAAGGAAGATGCCAAATTTACAGAAGGTGATCTGCAAGCAGACGGGATTATCGAAGAGATCAAAAAAGCCTATGCAAAAAGAGATCTCGATCTTAAAAATGTCCGCATCGAAGAAGGAGTCAAAAAGCTTTATGACCTCTGCCGGGCAACCCAAAGTGGCGAAGGTTACGATCTTATCAACCCCAGAACAGGTGAGGTTGCCGACAGACTCAACGCCAAAAGTGTTTTTGATCTTATAACTCGCCTTGCCTGGCAATACGGCGACCCTGGCATGGTTTTAATCGACAGAATCAATAACTCTCGGGCCAATCCAACCCCCAGTATCGGACAAATTGAAGCCACTAATCCTTGCGCCGAACAGCCGCTCCTACCCTACGATGCTTGTACCTTAGGGTCGATTAATCTTTCCAAGTTTGTCGAAGACTCTGAGTCAAATCGAAGGGTCGAAGATCCTGAGCAAAGTCGAAGGGTCAACTGGAACGATCTTAAAGACGCTATTTGTACCGCAATTCACTTTTTAGACAATGTTTTGGACATGAACGAGTATCCGGTTTCAGAAATCGACAAGATGACTTCCATGATCAGACGTGTTGGCCTTGGAGTCATGGGTTGGGCCGACATGCTTGTAAAACTTTCAGTTGGTTATAACACGCCCGAAGGTTTTGAACTGGCGGAAAAAGTCATGCAATTTGTGCAATGCCAGGCCGATAATGCAAGCTGCGATTTAGCCAAAATTCGCGGCGTCTTCCCGGCTTTTAAAAGATCGATTTATAGCAAGAAAGGGAGTATTCGTCCCAGAAATGGTGCCAGAACCACCATTGCTCCCACCGGCACGATTTCAATGCTTGCCGATTGCTCAAGTGGCATTGAGCCGCATTTTGCGCTCACCTTTGCCAAAAATACCATTGAAGGCAAAAGATTATTCAACACCAACCCGTACTTTTTAGAAGCCTTAAAAGAAAGAGGAATTTATTCCGAGGAACTTCTTATCCAAATTGAAAAAAATCATGGTTCTTGCCAAAATCTTGAAGAACTTCCCCTGGATCTCAAGAAAATTTTTATGGTTGCGGGTGACATTGCTCCCCAGGATCATGTGCGCATGGAAGCCGCGTTTCAAAAATATACAGACAACGGTATCTCAAAGACCATTAACTTTTCCAATGAAGCCTCAGTTGAGGACGTCAGACAGGCTTATTGGTTAACTTACGAGCTTGGTTGTCGTATGATCACCATTTATCGCGATGGTTCCCGCATCAAGCAAGTTTTGGAGGTTAAAAAAGACGGATCTTACTATGACCAATTGGCGGGTCGAATGTCAACGGATGGTACGCCAAGAGAAGAAGGCAATCGGCTGCCTCAACCGCGCAAAAAACCAACCCCGACTGAAGCTTGGGGAATGCGCATTCGCAAAAAGGCCGATGTCGGTTACGTCTATACGTCTGTTTTTCGTGACATTAACGGCGTACCAGTCGAGGTATTTGTGACTATCGGTAAAACCGGAGGTTACGTTGCCGGAGCAGCCGAAGTCACCGGCAGACTGGCATCGCGTGCTCTTAAATACGGTGCCTCCCTGGAAGAAGTTGCCTCAGACCTGGTTGGCATTTCCTGCGGTACGCCATATGGTATTGGTCCGGATAGTGCGCTTTCTGCCTTCGACGCGGTCGGCAAATCGCTGATTGAAATTGCCCGGGCTAGACAATTGCAATTGCCTATAAGCGAGCAAAGTCAGGAAACAACCATAGAAACCGTAATTAAAACTGATTCCATAGCTTACGCTAACGGGCATACAAATGGTGTTTCCGCCAAAAGCACCAACGGCCAAAGTCCAAGCGACATTGCCCCCAATGGTAATGGCCAAAGCCTGCAAATGAGTTTGCCGCCAACAACTCCACTACTTGACACTGGCATGGCCAGTGGTGTCCACGAGGAAAAAATTATCGAAAATAAATTCGTCATCTGCCCGGATTGTTCAAGCCCGGTAGTCTACTCCGAAGGCTGCCGCAAATGCGTTAACCCCACCTGCGGCTGGAGCAAGTGCAGTTAAAACGGAAACAAGGCTCAAGACTTTTACCTACAAACTTTTGATATACTTTCCTTGTGGTTTCAGAACAACAACAGATATGAAGCTTTTGCTTACCTCAAATGGTCTTGCCAATGAAACAATAGTAAAGGCCCTGCATGAGTTGATCGGCAGGTCGTTTAACAAAACCAAACTCGCATTTATCCCGACAGCGGCAAACGTTGAAGAAGGCGACAAATTGTGGCTGATTGACGATTTAACCCGCTGTAAAAATTTGGGTTTTGCGATGGTGGATATTGTTGACATTTCGGCACTACCCAAGAATTTTTGGCAGCCTCGGATAGAAGAAGCAGACGTCTTGCTTTTTGGCGGAGGTAATGTTTTCCATCTTATGTATTGGCTAAACAAATCGAGTCTTTCCAAACTTTTACCAAACCTGCTTGAAGAAAGAGTTTATATAGGGATAAGTGCCGGCAGCATGGTCTGTAGTAAAAGAATTCTTTTGAGTCAATCTAAAAGACTTTATTATGAAGATATAAAAGGTAAGCATAAGGGCCAAAGAGGCCTTGGCTTTGTTAATTTTCAGATCAGACCACATTTGAACAACCAATATTTCCCTAAAGTAAGAGCGGAGAATTTAAAGAAGTTGGCCAAAGAAATACCAGAGCCGATTTATGCTCTTGATGATGGAATGGCATTGAAGGTAGTCGATGAGCGAGTGGAGGTTGTAGGCGAGGGTGAATATCTTTTATTTAATTCGAATATTTAATTCAAAATAGAACTCCAAAACTTTCCCCACCTGCGGCTGGAGCAAGTGCAGTTAAAACTCTCTTGTTTCTTCCGTGTTAAAATATTTTCACAGTGGCCATCATTTATACGAGACACGCTCTGGAAATGCTTGTACTGCGCAAGCTTAAAAAGGAGCTAGCTGACAAGTGTGCTAAAAATCCAGATAAAATATTGCCAGCAAAAGAAGGTAAAAAAATGTATTTAAAAAATTTCGGCAATAATTACCTAAAACTGATAATTTCCGAAGAAGGAAAACAGTTGGTTGTTGTAACTTTGTACTGGCTTGCGAAAAAACGTGCAGAAAAGTAGAATAGTCCTACTATGAAAATCACATATGATCCCGTGGCCGACGCCATGTATATTTATCTTTCAGAAAAAAAGAAAAGTACTCGGACAGAGGAAGTGAGTGACGACCTTATCGTGGATTATGCGGGGAAAGAACTTATCGGAATCGAAGTGCTTGATGCTTCGAAAAAGCTTTCTAAGAAAGATTTAGATTCGGTAACATTCACACTTCCAACTTATCGAGGTAAAATTTCCCAGTCGATTTGATGAACGAGATTAACCCCACCTGCGGCCGGAGCAAGGGTAGTTGACCGAGTCTGACTCAGTCATCCTGAGGAGTTCTGCTTGCACAACGACGAAGGATCTGTCTACACTAAAATTGTGAAGAAAGCCTGGCCTGCCGGCAGGCAGGGTTTTACCCTACCTTTTATTCTGATAGTACTAGCCTCGATTCTTGTTAGCGGAGTTATTTATTTTCGCTTCCAAAATAAAAGCTCGAATCCAAAAGCACCCGCGGCCTCGCCGCCAACCTCGACAGACGCGTATGGCACCTGGAAAACATACAAAAATACTGCACAAGGCTTTTCAATCAGATACCCCAAAGAGTGGTTTGTTAAAGAGTACGGAGATTGGGCCGTGGATTTTCAAGCGGCCGATCCAAAAATTCAAGAAGCATCGCCTGCTGCCGTCAAAGTCAGATATTCGATATCTCAAGACCAGGTCGATTTAAAAGAGTTTGAAAAAATTTACAAAGCCAGGGTGGGGGAAGATATTTACGAGCCGCTGGATGTTAAATCAATTATTAACAAAAATAAAAATTCTGAGGTTGGAGGCTACATGACAGTTGATTATTCAATAAACAGAAATTTCACAGCCCTCGAAGGCCCCCGCGGAGAGCACAGGCATATTTATGAAATTAATAAAGATGGTACGGTCCTAAAGTTTCTGGCAACTGCCCAGACAGAGGATGAGTTCAAAATATTCGATCCGATTTTCCAGAAGATGATTTCATCTCTTAAGTTTTAGTTCTTTCTTGTAAGGTCTGTTTTGAAACCTGCCGTAAATGCATCAACCCCACCTGTGGCTGGAGCAAGTATAGTTAAAGTCTTTTTAAATCAATTCCTTTAAAATTTTAAAATCTTCTTCAAGTATTTTTCTGCTTCCTGCACTGTAAAGTGCAACTGCCGGGTGATAAAGTGGAACGATTTTTACTTCGCCAAAGGGTACTTTTGCGTCGATAACCGCCCCATGAAGTTTTGTGATCGACCCGTTTTTTTCAGGCAAATTAAGCTTTTCTAAAATATATTTTGTTGAAAAACGTCCTAGAGTTGCGATAATTTTTGGTTTGATGATTGAAATTTGCCGATCTAAAAATGGTGAGTAAATTTCAATTTCCACAGGCTCCGGATCGCGATTATTAGGTGGTCTATCCTTAACTACGTTAGTGATGTAGACATCTTCCCGTTTGAGTCCAATCGATATCAAAAGCTCACCAAGAATTTTTCCAGCTGCTCCGCAAAAAGGCCTGCCCGTTTCCGCTTCCCTCTGCCCCGGTGCTTCGCCGATAAAAATAATTTTGGCAAAATGATTCCCTTCACCAATGACTGGGAAGTATTTGTTCTTTATACGGTATTTATAAAGAGGGGATTTTGAAAGATTCCAAATTTCGTCACGGATCTTTTTCAGCTGTGCTGTTCTGTTAGGTGCCATACCTAGTCAGTCAATTCCTGCCCTTCCAATTTTTAATTTCATCTTGCACCATTTTAACTATCGGATTAATAAAAAGGAGCTCAATATCTACGAGTATTTTTCTGGTCCCATAAATTGGATCGCCATTCATTACTCCTAATAATTCTCTCCTATTTTTTGTAAGCCCCTCATTTTCCTTGACTGTTTTTTTAACCTTCTTCCAAAGAGAAAGACCCGTAACAAATACCGGACTATTCATCTGTTTGCCGTAAAACAATTTTTCCTCTTCTTGTTGAACCCGAAGATAAATCTGTATTGCTTGATATGACTCATTGAGTTCTTTTAATTCTTTAGGGTTCATGTAAGGTTTTAATCGTTGGATAATATCGGCCCTTTCTTGGAAAGAAGATGCAATAATGTTTCTTCAGCCCAGCCAGTATCTTTATCAATATTATCTGCGACTTTAGTTACAATTTTCTTCATCCTTAAATAATGCCAACCCAGAGGACTTTTGGGATATTCTTCTAAATCCAGATAATAGTCATAATGATAATAATGATTATCCATAGCCGACATGAATAGAAAAGACAACGCAAGCAATGAAGATAACCTCTTATCCGGAGGTAACTTTTCAGTTTTAGGAATTTGCGACCCTAATTCAGAACAAAACTCCAAATAAAGTCTCAGATTAAATAGTAAATCACGCCGAAACTTAGCTGGATCCTTGACATACGTCTGCAATCCATCGTGAGATAAGGGTGGTGCAAACTCATCTTTACACCAATTCCACTCAATATCATTTGTGTGAGGATTATTAGGATGATGAGTCATATTTTGATCGATCTTTATCGCTCTTAATTTTTCAGAAAGCCCTCTTTTTGTAAAAGGGAGCTCTTGTAAGACCGTCACGCCCATCATTTACCTCCTGCCTTTCCAGGTAGTTTCTTTAGATTTCTCTAGTTTATTCACATATCTAGCTGCTACAAACAACCAATCCGATAACCTATTGATATAAACTTGGGCGCTTGGATTGGTTCTTTCTTCTGTGGAAAGATTAACGACCGATCTTTCAGCGCGTCTGGCAATAGCTCTTGCCAAGTGCAGTTTTGCGCCGATCTTTCCCCCTCTTGGCAAAATAAAGTTGCGCAGAGTCGGCAAATTTTTATTCCATCCATCAATTTCTTTTTCAAGCCGAGTTACATAAGATTTAGTAATTCTTGAAATTATTATTTTGACGGCGGCCGGCGTTGCCAGGTCAGCCCCTAAAACAAAAAGCTCTGACTGAACCCTCAACAATTTTTTCTTGATGGGTTCAACCCCAAATTGAGGTCGGACCCCTTCTAGATCGGCCAGAATTACTCCAATCAGAGAGTTTAACTCATCAACATCACCATATGCGCAAATTCTTGCCGAATTTTTATCGACTCTTTTCCCACCAAAAAGAGAAGTAGTTCCGCGGTCGCCGGTCTTTGTGTAAATTTTCATTTGAATGTTTTAGCCCAATTCAAGCTTATATTATATGATCTTAAAATTTTTTGTGCACCTTATCCGCCCATGGTGGATTCCTCAGTGGAATTGACAAACCCTCCCCACTAGGGTAGGATATAATATGTATATGCAAAAGACAGTCAAGGCAAACGCCATCAAAAGACTAAAGTCGGCGAGTGGCCATTTAGATCACGTGATCAAGCAAGTAGAACAAGAAAAATATTGCATCGATATTTTGCAGCAATCTTTAGCCGTGCAATCGGCCCTGCGCGCCGTCGACAATATTATTCTCAAGGGTCATCTCGAAGAACATGTCGTCCAGGCAATGCACGGCAAAGATAAAGAAAAATCGATTCAGGAAGTCGTCGACGTATTTGAGAAGGCAAGAAAATAAACCCTCCACATCTTACTTCAAGTCTTTTCAGTACTATTCGTACACGACTTGAAGAGCGATTGTTGGCGGGCGAAGGGAGGTAAAAACAAGTCAGACTTGTTGAAAATATGAAAGAACTGGCATTTGCCAATGCGTTAGCCACAATAACTGCGATTGTCTATGTAGTTTGCTCTCTTTCTATTGCTCTCTTTCCGGAGTTTTCCAAAGTGGTTAGCCAAAGTTGGTTTCATGGTATAGATATAGGTCTTATCTGGACAGGAAGCCAAAGAGGCAATTTCTTAGTGGGGTTTGTGACAGCAGTAATTGGCATGTGGTTGGTAGGATGGATTTTTGCTTGGCTGTACAACCAATTTTCAAAAAAATAAAAGTCAGCAAGAAAACAGAATCACTAGTTGGGTAACCAAAAAGGTTACCCTTTGATTAAAAATAAGATGAACAGGCAAGAATCAATACTCAAAAAAAATTATACTTGCCCGATGCATCCGGACGTAAAATCAGACAAAGCGGGCCGTTGCCCCAAATGTGGAATGAACCTAGAACTTTCAGAAAGCAAACGGGAAGATCACGCCCAACACAAATTGGCAGACCATACGATGACACCAGTATCTGAAATGTCGTTCTGGGAAAAATTCAAGATGGGTCTTACTATGACCATGGGTATGGAGCATGGCGGTTTAGCAGGGCGTGAGATGGCCAAGCTAATGGAAGAGGATATTCGCAATAAGTTCTTCTTCTCGTTTGCACTCTCGATTCCAATTATCGCTTATTCCCCATTAGGTGAGAAAATCCTTAAGATCTCCTTGCCCGCGCCGATTCCCGTACCTTGGATTTTGCTCGTTTTGACAACACCCGTCTTTTTCTACTCTGGTTGGATTTTTCTCTATTCAACCTACAAAGCGTTGTTGCAGAAAACGCTCAATATGGCGGTCTTGATTGCAGTTGGTATTACTGCTGCCTACGGATTTAGTATAGTCTTAACTCTGCTTAGAAGTCCCGATTCGTATTACGAAGCAGCAGCTCTTTTAATAACCTTTGTACTTTTCGGTCACTGGATGGAAATGAAATCTCGCCGTGGCACAACCGATGCCCTACAGGCACTTTTTGCCCTAGTTCCTCCCCAGGCGAGAATACTGCGAGATGGGAAAGAAGAACTTATCCCGACGGCTCAAGTGAGAGTTGGAGATATCTTAATTCTGAAACCTGGCGATAAAGTACCTGTCGATGGGGAAATTACAGAAGGCGAAACAGCCATTGACGAGTCGCTAGTCACCGGAGAATCAATCCCAGTTACCAAAAGGAAAAAAGACCAGATAATTGGCGGTTCAATTAACCAGTCGGGGTCGGTCAAATTCCTTGCGACAAAAATAGGCGAGAATACGGCTCTTGCCCAAATTGTCAAGTTAGTTGAAATTGCTCAAAACTCAAAAGCTCCAGGCCAAAAGCTTGCCGATAGATTTGCTAAATACCTAGTAATTGTTGCGGTTGGAGGCGGATTAATTACATTTGCTGTCTGGTTTCTCCTAATTGGTCAGCCGCTTCTTTTTGCTCTGACCTTTGCAATTTCAACTGTTGTTATTGCTTGCCCGGACGCTTTGGGTCTTGCTACTCCGACTGCTGTCGCAGTGGGAACTGGTCTTGGTGCCAAACATCAAATTTTAATTAAAGACGCCTCAACCTTAGAACAAGTTTCAAGAATTCAGGCTGTAGTTCTAGATAAGACAGGGACCTTAACTGAGGGAAAACCCAAAATTACCGATGTTATTGCCGCCAAAGGCTTTTCGGAAAATGCAATTATTAGGTTTGATGCCGCAGCCGAAGCAAACTCCAGCCATCCTCTAAGTCGTGCCATTCTTGAGGAGGCCGAAAGAAGAAACATCAAAATACCTCAAAAAGTTGAAAAATTCAAAAACATTGCCGGCCATGGAGTAGAAGCAATTGTTGAAGGAAAGTACCTCTTAGTTGGAACAGTCAAACTGATGAAAGACCGAAATGTGGGCCTTACCTCAGTTCAAAAAGATATTGATCGTCTTCTTGGTGAAGGTAAAACTATTATGGTGCTTGCCATCGATGGTAAAGTTGCTGGCGTTGCGGCAGCTACCGATCCAGTCAAACCGACTGCCAGGCAAGCAGTAACCAAAATGCAAGCATTAGGTCTTGAAGTAGCTATGATAACCGGTGATAACCAAAAAACTGCCGAGGCGATAGGCAAGCAGCTTGGCATCAAACGGGTTTTTGCTGAGGTTTTACCTGAGGATAAAGCCAAGTATGTCAAAAAACTTCAGGATGAGGGAAAATTTGTTGCCATGGTTGGCGACGGCGTTAATGATGCACCTGCTCTTGCCCAGGCTGACATCGGTATTGCCATCGGGGCAGGTACCGATGTGGCTATCGAGACTGCCAAAGTGGTTTTGATGAGATCAGACCCTGCCGACGTTCTAAGAGCAATCAAACTTTCTAAGGCAACAGTTACCAAGATGAAACAAAATCTTTTTTGGGCCTCGATCTATAACTTGTTGGCGATTCCAATTGCGGCTGGGATCCTCTATCCAAAGTTTGGCATATCATTAAGGCCGGAAATTTCAGCGCTTCTTATGAGTATTTCATCAATCATAGTTGCCACCAATGCCGTACTATTGAATAGAGCTGAAAAAAGCTTGTTGGAGGTCTAATGAAATTTAATTTTCTAATCAAGTCGCAAGATAAAACTACCGACCCTGTTTGTCTGATGAAGGTTACTAAAGATCCAAAAACATTGAGTTACGAGTATAAAAAAAAGATTTACTACTTTTGCTCTGAAAATTGTAAGGAACAGTTCAAACAAGATCCTGAAAAATATTTATCATGAATAAATTATTTAAAAGACATAGTTTTTTAATGATTTTAGGTTGTTTAGTTCCTGTTTTAGCCATTGGGTTTTTTGCGCTCTTTGGAATCAGCCAAAAAAGCCTACTGGTTTTACTGGTACTGGCCTGTCCTCTGGGACATATTTTTTTAATGAGAGGACATGATGAAAAACATCACAAATAATTTGTCAGACACTGGAAAATATGGAACTTTTGATTAGCGCATCTTTTATTGCCTCTTTTTTTGCGGGTGTTGCTGCCCTGTTTGCTCCCTGTTGCGTAACGGTTCTTTTACCCACATATTTCGCTTCAATTTTTAAACAACGGGCGACTGTATTTTTAATGACTTTTATCTATTTTCTCGGACTCTTAGTAGTTTTTTTACCAATCGGTCTAGGCGCATCTGCCATCACCCAATTATTCAGTACCTATCATGATGTGATATTTTCATTGGGGTCTCTTTTTCTGATTATACTGGGGTTGACCCTGGTTTCCGGAATCCAGTTTTCGTTTCCGGTTTTGGTACACCCTCAGTTGAAAAATTCAGGTCTGGGATCCGTTTTTGTTTTGGGAATATTCTCGGGAATAGCAACTACTTGTTGTGCTCCGGTTTTAGCTGGTGTCTTGGCGCTTGCTGCCATGCCCGCGTCGTTTCTTTTGGGCGGAGCCTATACTTTAGCTTATGTTTTAGGAATGGTTATCCCCTTATTTATCTTAAGTGCGCTACTTGACAAGGGTAAATTTACCCGGAAGTTTTTTACATTTAGGAAAACAGTCAGCTATAGTTTTTTAGGAAAAACAATTCGTTTAACCTTATCCAACCTTTTTTCTGGAGTAATGTTTTTGGTGCTTGGTCTATTTATCTTTTATTTGGCGCGAACAGGCAACTTAACTACCCATGCTTCATATCAGGTTGATATCAATGTTTTTCTTACAAGGGTAATCCAGTTTGTCGGCAAATACACAAAAATTATTCCAGAGTTTGTCTGGGCTATCATTTTCGCCATTACCTTTGTGGTAATTCTGATCATCTCAGTCTATCAATTTTTGAATCTGTCAAAAAATAACGGTAAAGAAGGTGACAACAAATGAAAAAGCAAGCGGTTTTAATAGGGATAGCAATCGTTCTTTTTATATCTGCTGTAGTTGCTGCCTCTTTTTTATTGGCAGGCAAAAGTGACAAAGAACATCAATCAATGGATCAATCAATGGATCACGCAACTGCCGGAATGCGGGATGATAGCAAGTTTAATTCATGGCTTGGCAAAGAAGCCCCCGATTTTAACCTGGCAAGTTACGACGATAAGAAAATTAGTCTTAAAGATTATAGAGGGAAAAAAGTAGTTTTGTTCTTTACGGAGGGGGCCATGTGTTACCCTTCCTGCTGGAATCAAATAGTGGCCTTAGGCAAAGATAGCGCGTTTAATAATGATGGAACGGTTACCCTCAGCATTATGGTGGACACCAAAAACGAATGGAAAAGAGCCGTTGACAAAATGCCGGAGCTCGGCGTCTCAACTGTACTTCTGGATGTCTCCAAAAATGTTTCGCGAGAGTATGGAGTACTTTCACTCCCGTCCTCAATGCACAAAGGCCAGTATCCGGGCCACACATATTTAATCCTTGATAAAGACGGCATCGTCCGATATGTTTTTGACGATCCTAAAATGGCAGTCAGAAACGAGGAATTAAAAACCGAGCTGGCAAAACTGAATTAAAGAGGAATGAATCAAATTATTTTCCAGTCAGTTTTAAAAGGTTTATTGAGCGCATCAGTGCTTTTGATACTTTATTTTGCAATAGTATCCTCAATTTCCGGGTGGCAGTTTGCCCGAAATCAGTTTTTGCAATTTTGGTATTTTATCCTAGCCCTTGCTACTGGATTCGGCATCCAAGTCGGTCTTTATACCTATCTTAGAAACTCTATCCGCGTAAAAAATCAATCAGTAAAATTTTTGGCAGCTTCCGGTACCACATCTACCGCTGCCATGATTTCCTGTTGTTCTCATTACCTGGCCAACATCCTACCAATTCTTGGTATTACAGGATTTATCACGCTGGTCACTCAGTATCAGATCCAATTATTCTGGGTAGGCCTGATTCTTAATATTGGGGGGATTTTATACATGGCCAACAAAATTTACGGTTTTGGTCAAATTACCAGAAGCAAAATTTAGTCGTGCGATTATCAATCATTCTTTTGGCTTTAGCACTAGTCGCGATAGGCATTCTCTTCATTGCCTTCCTGAAGAATGGTTTTCCAAGAAAACAAAATAATTTTGCAAATAACAGTAGTTCTCCTGCAGGTATAATCAGCCAGTTGCCCCAAATTAATTCAGAAGGGCTTGTTACTGTTAAGGTTTCACCAAGAGACTTATCGCAATCGGCAACAAATTGGGATTTTGAGATAGTTTTAGATACCCATTCGCAAAATCTTGATCAGGACTTAGTTAAAGCCTCAATCTTATTTGATGACGAGGGTAATCAATTTATACCAGTCATGTGGGAAACCGCATCTGCCGGTGAAACAGAAGCGCCGCAAGAACACCATCGCCAGGGAATTTTAAAATTCAAACCGATTTCTCCAAAACCTAGTTTTATTGAACTGAAAATACTCAACATAGGTGATATAGATGAAAGAATTTTTAAATGGGAGTTAAAATAACCCAGTAATTTATGAAAAAGTAGGATATATGATGCAAACAATTTTAAAAGTTATAATTTTTGCAGTCGCTTTCGCTTTTGTCGAGGCGGCAGTTGTTGTTTATCTAAGGCATCTTTTGGGGATAGGTTTTACCCCTCCACATATAGATCGCAGCGAAATCTTATTCTTGACTCCAGGTATAGCCTTTTTAGAGCCTCAAACCGCCGTTAAAATAATTCAGGATACGACACTTCTTAACATAGAACGCTTAAGGGAAACGGCGACATTGTTAATGTTAGCTGCAATGGCAGTTATTGCCGGTAAAAAAATCTTAGAAAGAATTGCCTTTTTCTTTTTATCCTTTGGTATTTGGGATATTTTCTACTACATCTTCTTAAAATTAACAATCGGATGGCCTAAAACCTTTACCGATCTTGATATCTTTTTCTTACTTCCAACCCCCTGGGTTGGTCCAGTTCTTGTTCCGATTGTAATATCTTCCATTTTAATCATCGGATCAGCTATGTATCTTCTAAGAAAAGGCGAGAGATGAAGATAGTAAAATATTTTTTAATAATTTTAATTCCCCTGGTAATCATTTTAGGCAATTTTCAGTATTTAATCTTCAATCTTAAATTTTATAAGAATCTTTACAATCAAGCGGGAGTTTATCAGTCGTTCCCCGGGGGAGTGGTAGATGATGCTACGTATAATCTCCTTGGCTACTTTAGAGGAAAAAATAAACTCGATCACAATTTTTTCTCAAACCAGGCGATTTTGCACTTAAAAGATGTTAAAGAAATAATAAATTTTACTTCTAGTCTTTTTTATTTATCCGCGGTTGCTGTTTTAGCTCTGTCTATTATTTTAATTGCCAGGAAGCAATCTAAAGCGTTAACATCCGCCCTTATTGTTTCATCAGTTATCACCATGATATTTATTATTTTGCTATCCATTCCTTTATTTTCAACATTTTCGTCCAACGGACGACCAGCCTTTGGCTGGGATTTTTTATTTACAAAATTTCATCAAGCGCTATTTAACAATGACCTCTGGCTTTTCTCGCCGGATGATAATTTAATAAGATTATTTCCCTCTGAGTTTTTCGTATTATTTGCCAATCAACTCGCAATGAATATACTAGTCACATCTGGGGTAATTATCATCAGTTCATTCCTGTTAAAAAAGAAATTTTCAATTTGAAATTTGAAATTTTCATTGAAAATTGAAAAGTAAAAATTTAAAATTCGGAAATGTTACTGCGTTCAATAAACATCGGTCCACTAACTATCCATCTGTATGGACTCATCATTGCTCTATCGATCTACCTCGGCTGGTTGCTTGCCAAAAAAAGAGCTCATATTTACAAAATCCCTCAAAAAATTTTTGATGATCCAATTCTTCTGGTTCCACTGGCTTTTGCCATATTTGGCGCTAGGCTTTATCATGTTTTGGATTTACGGGATTATTACTTGGCACACAAAAGTCTGATATTTGCCATTTGGAACGGGGGATTGGGGATTTGGGGAGCATTAATCGGCGCATTTATCGGCTTCTGGGTTATTTCCAAAGTCAAAAACGTCAACCTTCTATCCATTCTGGATCTTGCGGCGCCTTCACTCCTTTTAGGTCAGTCGATCGGCAGAATCGGTAACTTCCTCAACCAGGAAGCTTTCGGTCCACCAACCGGCTTCCCTTGGGGAGTTTACATCAGTCCCGGGAATCGGCCAATCCAGTTCGCGAACTCCACCCGCTTCCACCCCACCTTTTTTTACGAAGCCGCAATCGATTTAGTCTTTTTAGTCCTCCTTCTTTTCCTCACTAGAAAATTAAGAATTTCCGGTCAAACATTTTCCCTTTATCTTATTTTCTACGCTACAGGTCGCTTTATTGTTGAATTTTGGCGAATTGATACTTGGGTTGTCGGTTCAGTCAAAGTTGCCCAGATTTTAGCAGTATTGACACTTATATTTGGAGTAGCCACCTTTATGCGAGCTCGGCATAAACCCTGATGTGTCAAGATAAAGACACCCCTGTGGTGCCTAAAATGACTAAGAAAGAAGAGTTGACAACCATTAGCACTCATGGTATGCTGTCTGCTAATCGAGTTTGACTCGATGCCAATCTCTCGATGTCACAATCAAGCATAGACAAAGCTGATACAATATAAAGGGAATAAGGGATCTATTATCCCAAATTTAGAAGAAATTTGGAAAGGAAGACAGTTACTCATAAGAGATCCCCAAATCGCCAAAGGCGATTAGGGGTGTTTACATGGCCATATTTTTAGAGAATCAAAAACCAAGGATAAAAAGTGAACTGCCAATTGTGCCTCTTCGTGACACTGTCGTTTTTCCGTCGTCCATGGTTCCCATCACCGTCGGCAGGCCAAAAGTTAAACTGGGCTTGGACAGCAGTTGGGCCACGGACAGACTTGCCGTTTTCGTTTCCCAGAAAAACCCCAGGATTGAAAATCCGGCACCTAACGATATCTACGCTGTAGGAACAGTCGGCTTAATTAGAAGACTTTGGAAGGTTGAAAATGAATACAATCTGGCAGTTGAAGGATTAAGCAGGGTTTACCTTAAAGAATTCAGTCAGATTGATCCGTATTTGGCGGTAAAAGTAGAAGAAATCCCGGAACTGACTCAAAAAACCGAAGAAACGGAAGCTCTCTTTAGAAATATTTTAGCCAAAATTAAAAGATATGGGGAACTTGGCGGAACTCTCACCCTGGAATCATCGATTCATATTTTTTCCACCGACGACCCCAACCAGCTTGTTGACATAATTGCGGCCTCAATTGAGCTTAAGACCATTGATAAGCAACAAATCCTTGAAATGGTTGACACTAAAGCCCGGCTTGAACGCCTTTCCGAACTATTAACTCGCGAAATTAGAATTTTAGAAATTTCCTCAAAGATCGATACTGAAACGCAGGAAAGGGTAGGGAAAGTCACCAAAGAAGCAATACTTCGCGAGAAAATGAAATCGATTGAAAAAGAATTAGGGGAGGACGAAGAAGGTCGCGAAACCACCGAGCTTAGGAAAAAAATCAAAGCTGCCGGTATGCCGCAGGAGGTTAGAAATAAGGCAGAAAAAGAACTGTCCCGGCTTGCCAGGATGTCATCTTACAATCCTGAATCTTCATACATTCGTACGTATCTGGAGTGGTTGGTCGATCTGCCCTGGATCGTTAAGAATAGAAAGCCGGCTGACGTTGATTTCGCCGCCAAAGTTTTAGATGAAGATCATTATGGTCTTCCAAAAGTCAAGGAACGAATTTTGGAATACCTGGCAGTCCACAAGCTTGTCGGTAAGATCAAAGGCCCGATCCTTTGTTTTGTCGGTCCGCCCGGTACCGGCAAAACTTCGATTGGTAAATCTATAGCTCGTGCCTTGGATCGTAAATTCATCAGAGTTTCACTTGGCGGTATTCACGATGAAGCCGAAATCCGCGGCCACAGACGAACCTATGTCGGAGCGCTTCCGGGAAGAATTATTCAGGGGATTAAAAATGCGCATGCTAAAAATCCGGTCTTTATGCTTGACGAAATTGATAAAATCGGAGTGGACTTTCGCGGCGATCCATCCTCAGCCTTATTGGAAGCCTTAGATCCCGAACAAAACAATTCTTTCTCCGATCATTATTTGGAAGTTCCTTACGATCTTTCCGATGCTATGTTTATCACAACAGCCAATGTTTTAGATACTATTCCACCGGCACTCCGTGATCGCTTGGAAGTAATTGGTTTCCCGGGCTATACGGAAGAAGAAAAGTTCCATATCGCTAAGCAATTTTTGATCCCGAAACAACTCGAGGCCCATGGACTTAAAAAAGATAAAGTTAACTTTACCGACAGTAGTATCAAAGAGATTATTTCAAGGTACACGAGAGAAGCCGGAGTCCGTGAACTTGAAAGAGAAATAGCTGCAGTCTTGAGAAAAATTGCCAGAAAATTCGCATCAGGAGCCGGCCAGAAAAAGATCACCATTTCCCATAAAAAAATTCCGGCCTACATTGGACCTTACAAATTTACTAAAACAATTGCCGAAACTCGCGATGAAATTGGCATGGCCACCGGTCTTTCAGTAACCCCGGCCGGCGGCGAAATTCTTTTTGTGGAAGTTACCTTAATGGCAGGTAAGGGCCGTTTAATATTAACCGGCCAACTTGGGGATGTCATGAAAGAATCCGCCCAGGCCGCGCTTTCTTATGTCAGATCGCGCGCCAAAGTTTTAGGTCTGGCCGAAGATTTTGCCGCAAAAATCGATGTACATATCCACGTGCCGGAAGGTGCTGTTCCCAAGGAAGGACCTTCAGCAGGAATTGCCATAACCACGGCATTGGTTTCTGCCCTAACCAAAATTCCGACACGTCGCCAGGTTGGCATGACCGGCGAAATAACACTGCGAGGTAGAGTTTTAGAAATTGGCGGAGTCAAAGAAAAAGTTTTGGCGGCTCACAGGGCAGGTTTGACTACGATAATTTTGCCTAAAGATAATGCTAAAGATCTTGAGGATACTCCTAAAAATGTCAAGCGCGACCTGCAGTTTATCTTTGCGGAGCATCTGGACGAAGTCCTCAAGGTTGCACTTACCCGCGCCTTGCCCACTGAGAAAGACTCCCAAAAGAAGGTCTATAAAAAGGCAAAAGAGACCCCGGTTTTACCGCTTGCTCAAACAGTAGCTTAAATCGGGAAGAGCCCACAAAGGTTGCAAACTCGCCCAAAACTTTGTATCATTTCTCAAAATAGTTGTGGATCTTGCAAGTGTTAACGTTTCCTTAGGCCTGCCTTTCGCGCTCGCCGCTTCGGTGGCGGGTATTTTGTATGGAGTAATCACCTCCTTCAAGATAGTCACTCAAGACGCCGGCAACACCAGGATGCGTCAAATTGCGGATAGCATTGCCCAGGGCGCCAGCGCTTATCTTGCCAGACAATACTCGGTTATCGCCGTCGTTGCCGTTTTAATTTTTGCGGCGATCTGGTTCTTTCTTTCTCTTAGCACTGCCATCGGTTTTTTGGTTGGAAGTATCGCCTCGGCTATTTCCGGTTTTATTGGCATGAATATTTCGGTAAGGGCCAATGTCCGAACTGCCCAGGCCGCTAAAGTTGGTTTGGCAAAAGCCCTTTCCACCGCTTTTGCCGGCGGTTCAGTGACTGGCCTTTTGGTTGCCGGCCTTGCGCTCCTTTCAGTTAGCGGTTTTTTTGGCGCTACCGGCGATCTTAAAAGTCTTATAGGACTGGGTTTTGGCTCTTCCCTTATATCCATTTTTGCCAGGCTGGGTGGCGGCATTTATACCAAAGGCGCCGATGTTGGCGCCGATTTAGTCGGCAAGCTTGAAGCCGGCATTCCGGAAGACGATCCCCGAAATCCTGCGACGATTGCCGATAATGTCGGCGATAACGTCGGCGATTGTGCCGGAATGGCCGCCGATCTTTTTGAGACTTATGCCATTACGTTGATCGCGGCCATGCTTTTAGGATCTCTTCTATTCCCGAATTCACTTGGCGCTATCATCTACCCCATGGTTTTGGGCGCGATAGCCATCATCGCGACGATTATTGCTACATTGTTCGTAAAACTTCCCAGAAACAAAAGCATTATGGGTGCTCTCTATGCTGGTTTAATTGTTGCGGCAGCCATATCTGCCCTTGGCTTTTACCCGGCCACTATAATTATGCTGAATGCTAACGGGTTTTTTGATCCTTTTAACATTTATTTAACGTCGATAATCGGTATTTTTGTGACTTGCTTCATGGTTCTCATAACCGAGTATTACACCGCGACTAAGTTTAAGCCGGTTCAGCAAATAGCCCATGCTTCAACAACCGGCCACGCCACCAATATCATTGCCGGTCTTGCGCTTTCCCTGCGTTCAACATTTTGGCCTATTATCGTTATTTCGGCAGGCATCTTAGCCTCGTTTGCCCTGGCTGGTTTATATGGTGTGGCCACTGCGGCAGTTTCCATGCTTTCTCTGGCCGGAATTATCGTAGCAATCGATGCTTACGGTCCGATTACCGATAATGCCGGAGGCATCGCCGAGATGGCCGATCTCGAAAAAGAAGTAAGAGATGTAACCGACCCTCTTGATGCTGTCGGTAACACCACTAAGGCCGTCACTAAAGGTTACGCTATTGCCTCAGCCGCTTTGGCCGCCCTGGTACTTTTTTCGGTATATTCACAGGAACTTTCTACAAAGGGTGCCTCCGTTGAATTCACCCTCCAGGACCCGAAGGTGTTAGTCGGTCTTCTGATTGGCGCGTCGCTGCCCTTCTTATTTGCTTCCTTTGCGATGGAAGCAGTCGGCAAGGCCAGTGGGGCCATCGTTGATGAGGTACGTCGCCAATTTCGCGAGATCCCCGGGATCTTAACTGGCCGTGGTAAACCTCAATACGACAAAACAGTCGATATTGTAACCAAGACTGCCTTGAAGCTGATGGTTGTTCCCGCTCTCATACCCGTGGTCGCTCCTCTTGTTATTGGTTTGACATTGGGCAGCAAAGCCCTGGGCGGTCTTTTAATAGGTTCCATAGTTTCGGGAATATTTGTTGCGATTTCCATGACCACTGGTGGAGCTGCCTGGGATAATGCCAAAAAGTACATAGAAGCCGGAAATTTAGGAGGCAAAGGTTCGGAGGCTCACAAGGCGGCAGTCACCGGTGATACGGTCGGAGATCCGTACAAAGATACAGCGGGGCCGGCTATTAATCCCATGATTAAGATAATAAACATTGTCGCTCTTCTTTTAATACCTTTTTTAGTCTGAATCTCTAATAAATTATCCTTTTTGGTCTTGCCGTGGAAGATGTTTCGGGAAACTCCGAGCTTGCCGGACTGGGAGTAGGGGTAGGTTTGCGCTCAAAAGCAGCGGATGTCGCAGTTTTAAACCTGTCTTTAATTCCAGGTTTAATGTTATCAAGCACCTTCACTGTTTCAATAAACCGCAAAACAGAAAGACTCAAATTTTCATCAAAATTATAACTATCCCCGATAAGCTCCCACTTCTTGCTTATCGCGTATAATAAAACTTCGTGGTTTCTTAACCCTTCAGCTATTTCAAAAGTCACAACCGCCACATCTTGGTTTTGAGATCTCGCTTTTTCAATTTGTTCATTCATCTTAGTAAGCCTTTTGGAATAATCAACCAGTGCTCTGCTTGCCCTTCTTACGTCATTTTGGGAAAGCAAAATATAAGATTCTTTTAATCTTTTCCCGCTAACTACAAAATCGAATTTTGCCCTTTCCAGACTTGATGGTTGGAAAAACCTGTTGATTTTTTCTTTTAGGGAAATTACAAAATATAGAGAGTGGGACGGTAAAAATCGCAGTGGAGCTGTTTTGGCAAGAGCTTCATTTATTTGACCCTCCGTTGCCTCGGGTAAGGAATGGTCCTCGTGCGCGAAAACCGGCAAAATTGCCGTTATCAAAAACACCAGGAATACTAACAGGCAGGCTGAAACAAATCTCATCTTTAGACTTACTTATATTACCAAAATTCGAAGAATTTTGGAGAGGAAGAATGATGGAGCGTTTAAAGACTTTTGTCTTTAGCAAAAGTCTGACAAGCGACATCCATTCTAGACTTACTTATATTACCAAAATTCGAAGAATTTTGGAGAGGAAGAATGATGGAGCGTTTAAAGACTTTTGTCTTTAGCAAAAGTCTGACAAGCGACATCCATTCTGACGAAGTGGCTCCAACCGGATTCGAACCGGTGTTACCAGGTTGAGAACCTGGCGTCCTGGACCACTAGACGATGGAGCCAAGAACTCGGCATCTGTCAGGTTTAACGTGATGGAGCCGAAACGAATCTAATTATACAGAGGTACTGGAAATTTTAAAAGTTTTATGATAAAATCACAGCTCAATAATTTTTAAAATGCCCGAAACCCTCTTAAAGTTTATTATTCCACAAAATCAGCCCACAACCCGCGAACACATGGCATTAGCAGGCTGGGAGCCTACCTTTATGCGTAGCCACTCTCGGGCCGATAGCTCACAAGCAGCTAATGAATTAAACATAGGCATAGTCAGACTTAGACATACAGAGAATAAATTTGGAATCATCCAGGTCAGATCACTGGCAATTCCAGAAGCAATTGCTGATGGACGGTACGACGTTGGTCTTGTCGGATCGGATTGTGTGGCGGAAAAACCCAGCACCCGGTTTGAAGTTCGTGCTCAATTTTCCTATGGAAGGGTCTGGGACTCTTTACCTCCACGCTTAGAATTCATCGCCCACCCTGATTCTTCTCTTGGCTCTATCCAAGATCTTCAGCCGGGTTCAATCGTCATGACAGAACGCCCACTTGTTACTAAGTCTTACCTAGAAGAAAAGATTCACCATCCAGTATTGATCTCAGATCTCGGAGAAGATCTTGTCGATTTTAGAGCAAGGCTCCATGAAGCAGGAAGCGTGGGGATTAATGTTGTTCCCGGATCGGTTCCAGCTCTCGTAGAACCGGATGGCTATTATGGAGTTTTAGTCAATGAGACTGGCGGGACAGCTCGCGATTATGGATTAAAAGTTATCGCCAAAATTATGGATATTCAAACATTATTAATTGCCAATATCCATACCCTTCAGGACGCCGGCAAAAGAGAATTGATTTGCCGGTTCCAACAAGATCTAGAGGGTAGCTGGCAAGATATCGAGCGAGAGTCTCGCCAACTGCGAGGTGGGCCAGAAAGATCTTTCTATTAAACCTCCATTCTCAAAGCTTAAATTCTTGACCAATTTCTGATTTTGCAATAGAATTAACTCCTCATAATTTGAACATGCTCATGACTCAAAGAACCAAGAAATTTATCTTAACCCACGAAGGCTTGGTGAGCTTAAAGCGCGAATATAATGAGCTGATTGACATCAAAAGACCGGCAGTCACCCAAAGGATTCAGCGCGCCCGCGAATTCGGAGACCTTTCGGAAAACTCAGAGTACGATGCCGCCAAAGATGAGCAAACCCTTCTGGAAAGTCGAATCTCACAGCTTGAAGAGGTTTTGCGCAAAGCCCAAATCATTGAACCCGCCCAAAAAACCGACTTTGTGATTATCGGCTCGACGGTAGTAGTTGAGGTCGATGGAGAAGTAGATGAATTTACAATTGTAGGCACAATGGAAGCTGATCCTGCAAAAAGAAAGATTTCCAACGAATCGCCCGTTGGCGCTGCCCTTTTGGGTACCAAAGTTGGTGAGGTTATTGAAGTTGCAACAACCATCGTCAGGGCAAAGTACAAAATTCTGGAGATAAAATGACGTCAGTTAAAACTTTTAAAGTCGATCAGGGATATTTAAATAAACTCACTGCAAACGAAAAGAAAATTTTGCCGTTTCTGATTGAGGCTGCTAAAAAGATTGATAAAGTTTTTCTCTTGCAAGAAAATAATAATTTTAAAGGAGCCAATTTTTACCCTCATGATGCCACCAAAGAAGAGATTGAAGAAGCTGCCGCAGAGAATTCTAGAATTCTCTCGCCATTCACAGTGGTTGAGCGGGAAAAGTCTGGGAAATTAATCGATATTGATTATCATCTGAAATACTCAAAGTTACTTGCTCCGATTAGTAAATTACTACATCAGGCTTCAGCAGTTTGTGAAAACAAAAGTTTCAAGGATTATCTAGAGATTTTAGCCGGCTCATTAAGGGGCGGTTCTTATCAACAAGCTGATATTGCCTGGCTCAATGTTAAAAAATCCAATCTAGATGTGGTTATTGGTCCTCATGAAAGATACTCGGATAAACTGCTTTTTGTTAAGAAAGCATACCAGGGTAGTGTCGGAATCATTGATCAGTCTCAAACTCAAAAAGCCAAATTTATTAGAGATATTTTATACACAACTACCGGGTATCGCCCGCACAGAATTGCTCCACCATCTATCGTAGAAATGCAAGTTCAGCGATGCTTTATTTTTGCTGGTTTTCTAGGAAGAGCTCTTTTCTCCCGACAACATCTTCCATCAGATGACGATACAACTGAAAGATACGGATCAAAAATTTTAGGATATCTATCGGCTATGGATTATAAGTTTGAAAAGCTGATTTATCCGATCTTTCGTGCGGTTTTTGAAAAAAGTTTTCAAGCAGGTTATTCTCAAGATCTTCTAAGGCAAGGAAATTATTACTACATTCTCTTGGCCGCTATTGCCCAACAGCTTCACCGCTACCACAACTCAAGGACTAGACTTAAAGAGTTATTTCCTGTTATCGATGAGGCAAATACGGTTGCTTCAGGCATTGCCCATGCCAAACATCTTGTCTTGAAGGGTGTAATTAACCAAAAGGAATTAGAAGCTACGATGATTATTGCAATCTGCTGGATGTTCTCGGAATGGGTACTGTTCAAAAAAACCAATATCAGAGAGGATTATCTACGAGGCGATGCCTTAACCTTTAATTTTTTAATAAGACAAGGTGCTTTACAGGAGAAAGAAGGAATCTCTTGGCCCAATTTTGCCAAAATGTTTTTTGAAATGGAAAATTTAGCAGTTATATTCACCCGTTTTCTCGAAGAAGGCGGCTATTTAGAGACACAGGAGTTTTTAGCTAAATATCTTTCATTTGATTCGTTTAAATCATTCGCTAAGCGGCTACTTAAGATTAAGCCCCTCTAAATAAATTAGCTTTTTACAAAAAGATAAGATAAAATCATTCTCTCAAGTAGCACTAAAATGAACACTGAACGATTTTTACACCCATTTTCCCCACAAGGGCGCTATCCAATAGGAGGAGGTAATGAAGGGCAATCAGCTCCACGCAAGTTAGAAGGCGGCAGTAATGAACTCTATACCCGGGAGTTTAAGCTTCCGTCCGAGGTGGAAGCTAGCTTGAGTAAGAACCAACGGAAAATTCTTCTGTCATTAGTGAGGGCAGCAAGACGTTTTGGACAGCTTTATACCGAGTATGATGATAAAAGTGATCCGAGGTTACCTTTTTATCCATTAGGAGTAAAAAAAGAAAGAATTCTTGACGCAGCCAAAAGCAATCCTGAGATTATTTCCCCTTACACAATAGTTTCCAGATCGGAAAACGGCGTTTTAGTTGCTACCCCGATGCACAAGTTTTATCAAGATAAATTAAAGACCCTAGGGATACTAGATCTTTTAAAACGGGCAGCTGATGCCGCTGGCCGCGGGAAAGACAAAGATATAAAATTGCAACGATATTTAAAAGCTAAAGCAAAAGCATTTGAGAATGGAGATTATGAAGGCGCCGAAAGAATCTGGCTGGAACGCGAAGATGAACCTATAATTGATATTGCTATTGGCTTTTACGATACCTATTCGGATAGATTTTTAGGGATTAAATATTCTGCAGAAGCTTGGGTTGGAGTTCTAGATAGGCAATTAACCAGCGATACTCAGTGGTTTTCAGATTCATTTTTAAAATGGTGGCAACAAACGACAAGAAGGTCGGCGCCAAGAGCCAAAATGCGCATTGAGCATACCCGAATCCAGTCCGGTCAAGCCGCCAGATATGAATGGAGCGGCAACAGTCTGCCTTGCCAATCCGGGTGGCGGGCAGCAATGGGTTCAAAATTTACCATTTTTAAGCCGGTTTTTGTAGATAAATTTCTTCATCAAAAGTTGCCCAACCTTAGAGATTTGATAGACACACGCAAAATCCAAGGCATTACCGATAGCTTTGTAAAGCTGGCCACCCTAAGAACACACATCGCCCATGAGATCGGGCACTCCTTGGTACCCAGCGAGAATATTCAACAGCGTCTCCAAAAACATGCTGCTTGGCTAAAAGAACTTTATTGTGATCTTTTAGCACTTACCGGTTATAGACGAGTAAAGGGTTTAAACCTTCGTGAAAGCGAAATCGCTCTGGCAATGCTTCTTTCAGAAGGCTATCTTGAATATCAAAATCAACGCAAGCGCCCTGAATATCACAAGAAGAGTACAATCCTTTTAAACTACTTGCTCGAGGAAGGCAGTATTAGAGTCGAGGAAGGACATTTTACCTGGGAGGACACCGAAGCAGTTTTCAAAGGTATCGCCAGTTTACTTAAAGAGGTTCAAAAAATGCTAGAAGAAGGGAAATTCAGCGATGTACAGCAGTTACATGATAAGTACTTTGACCCCACTATTTATAGACACTTCTTAATGAAGTAGCTTTCCAGAAAAAGATAATTCATCCTGTTTATCTTTGGATCCAAATTGCATAATTTTCTTGCTTTACGTATACTCTAAATCGGCATGGAGCCTATCGAAAAACTGCGCAAAGTTCGTCTTGAAAAGCTTGAAAAAATCAGAAAACTAAAAATCGACCCGTTTCCTGCCAAAGCTCTTAAAAAGCAAACAATCGGCGAGTCTCTAAAATCGATTGGCAAAGAAGTCACAACAGCCGGCCGTATTATGGCCATCCGCAGCCATGGCGGATCGACCTTCATGGATCTGGCAGACGAATCCGCCAAAATCCAACTGTTTTTATCTCAAGATAAACTGTCAATCGTCAATCGTGAACTGTTAACCCTACTTGACATAGGAGATTTTATCCAAGTTCGCGGCCGCGTCGGCAAAACCCAGGCAGGGGAGACAACCATTTTTGTTAGTGATTTTAAATTACTGACCAAATCGCTAAGACCAATCCCTCAGTCTTTTTATGGTTTGAAGGATATCGAGACCCGACTTAGAAAAAGACATCTTGATTTAATTGTCAATCCGGAAGTTCGCGAGCTTTTCATTAAGAAAACCAAATTTTGGCAATCTGTCCGTCAATTTTTACTCGAAAATGCCTTTTTAGAAGTCGAAACTCCGGCCCTTGAGCAAATTCCCGGTGGTGCCGATGCCCGGCCGTTTATAACCCGTCACCATGCCCTGAATCAGGATTTTTACTTGCGTATTTCCCTGGAGCTTTATCAAAAAAGATTATTAGTCGGCGGTTTTGAGAAAATTTTTGAAATCGGCAAGGTTTTCAGAAACGAGGGAATAGATAGCGGGCATTTACAGGATTATTTGCAAATGGAGTTTTACTGGGCTTACGCCGATTATGAAGATTTAATGGATTTTACCCAAAAATATTATCAGTTTATTGTCTATAAGACTTTAGGGACATCCGAATCGCAACATGGCGACAAGCTAATTGATTGGAGCAAAAATTGGCCCAAAATAGACTACTTGGATTCTTTTAAACAAGAAACAGGAATGGATTTGTCAAAAAAACCTAGCATTAACAAACTTTATGATCTTGCCGAAAAAGTTGGTGCAAAACCAACCAAAAAATTAAGCGAGGGAAGACTTATCGATTTAATTTACAAAAAAGCGATAAGGCCAAAAATTATTCAACCCACGTTTTTGATTAATCATCCTATCTTGTTATCGCCTTTGGCCAAAAAAAATCCGGCAAAACCTCAAACCGTCCAACGAGTTCAAGTGATAGCCGCCGGAACCGAGGTCGGTAACGGCTTTTCCGAACTTAATGACCCGCAAGATCAAAAAGAAAGATTCGAAGAACAACAAAGACTCAGAAAAGCAGGGGATGAAGAAGCCCAGATGTATGATCAGGATTTTGTCGAAGCCCTCGAGTATGGTATGCCCCCGGCCGCCGGTTTTGGCCTTTCCCAAAGACTATTCGCCGTGTTAGTCGACAAACCAATCCGCGAAACCGTCTTTTTTCCAACAGTTAAGCCCGGAAATAAATGAAAAAGGAAGTACTCAAAAAAATTTTAAAAGTATTTTTGACACTTCAGTGGGCCAAAGAACTTCCCCGCCAAGGATTTATCGCGCTCGGTTTTAAACGAAACGAAGCCGATTCGGTAGCGGCCCATTCATGGACCACGACAATGCTGACTTACATGTTGGCAATGGAGATGGCGGGAGACGGCCAGAAGATTAACGTTGATAAAGCCATTAAAATGGCCCTTTTTCATGATATGGCAGAAACAATAGTCGGTGATGTCGGAACCTTTGTGAAGGGGATGGCCAAAGGGGCCTTTGCGCCGATTGAGGAGGAAGGCCTCAAGTGGTTAGTTGCCAATCTTCCGTCTAGGAAGGAAATAACAGACCTTGTTAGTGAATATATGCGAAGGAAGACCCTGGAAGCAAGATTGGTAAAGGTTGCCGATAACTTGGATGCGCTGGCCCAGGCAAAAGGTGTGCCAGCCGCTGCCTCTGCGCTAAAATATTTTAAGGAAGTCTATCACATAACAAAAATACCCTGGCATAAAGAAGCGGTTGAGATGATTTTAAAAGATGAAGTGGTGCCGGAAAGGAGCTGGCAGAAGAAGTAAATAGTTAATCGTAAATCGTTAATGGGAAAACCCTGAAATCGCTATGAACGATAAACTATAAACAATAAACGTCATGTTAGATATTAAATTCATCCGCGAAAATCCGAAATTAGTTGAGAAGAAGGCCAAGCAGAAAGGTTATCAGGTCGATATTGACCGGCTTCTTACGGTTGATAAAAAGAGAAGGAAGCTGATAGAAGAAATCGATGGCTTAAGGTCTCAAAGAAAAAGGGTTGCTGAAAAAAGAGATGAGGCAAAAGGTCAGCTGATAAAAAAAGATTTAAGGGAAAAAGAAGATCAACTCGAAAGATATCAGGAGGAATTTTATACATTAATTCGCCAGATTCCCAATTTACCCCTCGAAGATGTTCCGATTGGTAAGGATGAAACGGAAAATCAGCCGATAAGAAAATGGGGGGAACCAAAAAAATTCAGTTTTCCCGTCAAGGATTATGATGAACTTGGAAAGACATTGGGAATTACAGATACCGAGACTGCGTCCAAAGTTACAGGGACAAGATTTGGCTATCTGAAAGGCCAAGGCGTTTTATTGGAATTTGCCCTAATCCGGTTTGCTTTGGATTTGTTGACGAATGAGGGCCGGTTAAGAAAAATAGCCGGAGATCTCAACGCGAAACCTTTCATTCCCGTTATTCCTCCGGTTATGATCAAACCTCAAGTATTTGACAAAATGGCAAGACTCGAACCAAAAGAAGAACGATATTACATTCCTTCTGATGACCTTTATCTAATTGGCAGCGCCGAACACACACTTGGCCCAATGCATATGGAGGAGACACTCAAGGAGAAAGATTTGCCGAAAAGATATGTTGGTTTTTCGACTTCCTTTAGAAGAGAAGCCGGTTCTTACGGTAAAGACATCAAAGGAATTTTTAGGGTTCACCAGTTTGATAAATTAGAAATTGAGAGTTTTACAACCTCCGGGGATTCAGTGAAGGAGCAGGATTTTATCGTTGCGATTCAAGAACACTTAATGCGATCTTTAGAAATTCCTTATCAGGTAGTTGTGATCTGTAGCGGGGACATGGGCGGTCCGGATGCAAGACAAATAGACATTGAGGCGTGGTTTCCTTCCCAGAACAAGTATCGGGAAACTCACACCGCGGATTTAATGACAGATTACCAGGCTCGGCGGCTGGAAACAAAAGTTAGAAGAAATGACGGTAAGGTCGAATTTGTTCACATGAATGACGCTACAGTTTTTGCGGGCCGAACCCTCCTGGCAATTCTGGAAAATTATCAAGCTAAAGACGGTTCGGTTTTAGTGCCGAAAGTTCTTCAGAAATACACCGGATTTACCAAAATAACCAGCTAACTAAAATCCTTTTCCTCCAAAAGCTTTCAAAAGCCAGAAAGAATACCCGCGGAGGCTTTCTTTTGTTCTTGTCAAAAGACTGATATAATTCAAACGAAGAATTATGAAATCAATCCTGTCCGAAGATGAGTTAAGTCTATTTAAAAAAAGCAATCGCGCAAGAAAACTATCCCCCAAAATTCACAAAATTGCTCACGAGTCAGGCAGGTCAACAAAAGACTTATGGAGACGGATAGTAAAAGGGGCAAGTAAAACAAGATGACTGGTGAGGTTTCATAAAATGCTCGGATTCTTAGGCCGTTTTTTAGATTCAAACGAAAAGCAAATTGCCAAGCTTCAACCCATTGTTGAGGCGGTAAATGGCCTTGAGAAAAACTTCCAAAAACTAACCGACGAAAAGCTTAAATCCAAAACCGCGGAGTTTAAATTGCGATGCCAGCGGAAAGAATCGCTTGACGATCTCCTGCCCGAAGCCTACGCGGCAGTTCGCGAAGCTTCAAGACGGACTTTGGGCCAGAGACACTTTGACGTTCAAATCACGGCCGGCATCGTTCTTCATCAGGGCAAGATTGCCGAGCAAAAAACAGGCGAGGGAAAAACTCTAACCGCCTCTCTCCCTCTTTATTTGAACTCCCTTGCCGGTCGCGGGGTCCATCTTGCAACCGTTAACGACTATTTGGCTAGAATCGGTCTTGGCTGGATGGGGCCAATTTACAGCGCCCTTGGAGTTTCGGCTGGTTGCATCATGCATGAGCAGGCGTATATTTATGATCCAAAATATGAAGACAAGACCCAAACCGACTGGCGCTTAAGGCATCTTCGTCCGGTCGACAAAAAAGAGGCTTATGGCGTGGACATCACTTATGGGACCAATAACGAATTCGGCTTCGATTATTTACGCGATAATATGGTTTGGAATCTTTCGGAGATGGCCCAACGCGGCCATCATTTTGTCATTGTCGATGAGGCGGACTCTATTCTTATTGATGAAGCCAGAACCCCCCTTATCATCTCCGCGCCCAGTTTTCAGGCCACCGACAAATATTACCAGTTCGCCAAGTTAGTTGAAGAGCTCTCCTCCGCCACCGATTATGTTATTGACGAAAAATTAAAGACAGCCAATCTTACCGAACACGGCATTAGAAAAGTCGAAAAACGTCTCGGCGTGGAAAATCTTTACGAAAAAGATTTTGCTGCGATCCATCACATTCAACAGGCGCTTCGCGCGAAAACGCTCTTTGCCAAAGATCGCGATTATGTCGTCAAAGACGGCGAGATAATCATAGTCGACGAATTCACGGGCAGGCTTATGCCCGGACGCCGCTGGTCCGAAGGTCTTCACCAGGCGATTGAGGCCAAAGAAGGGGTAAAAATTGAACAGGAATCGCAGACTCTGGCTACAATTTCTTTTCAAAATTATTTCCGCCTGTACGAAAAATTAGCCGGTATGACCGGAACTGCCGCCACGGAAGCCGAAGAATTCCACAAAATTTACAAGCTTGAAGTAATCGTTGTTCCGACCCACAAACCGATGATTAGGGACAATATGCCGGACGTTGTTTATAAAACTGCCAAAGCAAAATTCACGGCAGTCGCGGTTGATGTGCAGGTCCGGCACCAAAAAGGCCAACCGGTTTTAATTGGCACTACCTCGATTGAAAAGAATGAATTTCTCTCGTCTCTTTTGAAAAGAAAAGGCATTCCCCACCAGGTTTTAAATGCTAAAAATCATCAGAGGGAAGCGGAAATCATTTCCCAGGCCGGTCAGAAAAACGCGGTAACTTTAGCTACCAATATTGCCGGCCGCGGGGTCGACATTATCTTAGGCGGTACTTCCCCGACGGACAAGCTTGGAAGACCCGAGACGGGAGGAGGCCAGTTTCAAAAATGGCAAAAAGATCACGATGAAGTAGTCGCGCTTGGCGGGCTGCACGTTGTTGGCACCGAAAGACACGAAGCCAGACGCATCGACAATCAACTCCGCGGTCGTTCGGGTCGTCAGGGCGACCCCGGTTCTTCCCGTTTTTATGTTTCTTTAGATGACGATATTATGCGGCTTTTCGGCGGTGAGGCAATTGCCAAAATTATGACCGCCTTCAAACTGCCGGAAGACACCCCCATTGAACACTCAATGGTAGGTCATGCCATTGAAAATGCCCAGATTAAAGTGGAATCCCACAATTTCGATATCCGCAAGCACTTGGTTGAATACGATGACGTCGCCAATAAACAGAGAGAAATCATTTATGGAATGCGCCGTGATGTCCTGGAGGCTGCCCAGGATCAAAAGATGGCTCAAAAAATCAGAGAGGATATCCGGGCCAAAATTGATCGGGAGATCGAAAATCTCGTCATGATGCATGCACCCGAAGGTATTCAAAAACCTGAATATGAAAAAATTTTAAAAGAGCTTGCCGCCATTATTCCCTTTGACGAGACTTCCCAGAAGAAATTACAAGAAGATTGCCAAAAAATCGAAAGTCCCCAAAAACTCGTCCAGTTTCTTAAAGGAGTCGTTGACCAGGTTTACACAAACCGCCAGTCTGGTCTTGGCGAGGCGGTCGCCCGGGATATTGAAAAATTTTCGGCTCTTTCTGTTATCGATACTTTATGGATCGGGCATCTGGACTCACTTGATGATTTGCGTGATGGTATTGGACTTCGTGCCGCCGGCCAGCGCGATCCTTTAGTCGAATATAAGCAGGAAGCCTTTAACCTTTTCGAAAAATTAATATCCAGCATTGATTACGAAATAGTCCACCGCGTCTTCAAAGTTCAGATCCGCCAGGAACCGACCATTGAAAGAATCGAGGAGCAAGGGGTGGAAGTCCACCCGGAGGCGAAATTAACTTCCGATGATCAGCAATCAGCAGCAGATCAACAACACCTCCGAGGTGGAGGAATTGCCGCCGAAGGCGGCAAGGGACACCTCGGAGGTGAAGAGAAAGTTAGCGGTTTGGCGAAAGATCCCACGCAAATGTCCGACGAGGAACTCAACGCCGAAATCACCCGCCTCGAAGCTCTGGAAGCCCAAAAAGGTCAAATCTCCACCCCCGGGGTGGGCTTTGACTCCCCGGGGGTGAGCCCGTTCTCGCAGCCTATCAAAATCCCCAAAATCGGCCGCAACGACCCCTGCCCATGCGGAGCGATCAACCCACAAACCGGTAAGCCATACAAATATAAGAAGTGCGGAATGATCAATGCGCCACAGCATAAAGGATGATATTTTAAAATATAAATGGGTAGAGCCACAGGAACTTCTCGATAAGTGGTACGATTCACAATTGTCACTTTTTGCTCTTCATTCCACAAATAATCCACTCCTTGAACTGATTGGTCAAAGAGAACTCAAATCACTGTGCCTGAATTTTAAATGGTATTACGATACTGAAGATTTAAAAGTTTGGTACAAAAATAAGGAAAAAGCCGTAAAGAACACCGCCTTAATAAATGAATTAAATATCAAGTCAAGAGAATATACACAAGAGGCAATAAAGTTAATAAGAAAACTTGAGAAAGCGAAAATGATAGACATAGATCTGATGGGGCAAGCCAGGAAAGTTTTAATCAACTTGTGGAATATTTTTATGATTGATTTAGGTAAATATATCGCTAAAGAAATCGATCTACGGCTTTCTAAACAAGGTTTTTCCAAAAACCAGATATCTCAAATTAAGAATTTATATTTTGAGAAAAATCCGAAACTAGCTTTTCAAAAGGGGGCAAAAGAGCTTGTGCTTATTGCAAATAAATATAAGAAAACAAAAGATAAAGACTGGCTTGAAAAGACAGTCGGACTATACCGGGATAAATATGCTTGGTTGTCTGTCAATGAGATAGATACCGAGCCTTTCACAGCCCAGGATTATCTAAAAGAAGTATTGGAGTTGATTAAAACAGATAGATTAACTAAGAAAATGAAATCAACAGCTAAAAAGACTAGAGTAACGTTCAGTCTCAACCCTGAAAATAAGAAATATCTAGAGACCGTGTACCAGCACATATACCTGGATAATTACGCTGCAGATTTATACGCCAGGCTCAATTATTTAGCGCAGGAGCTTATTCGTCAGCAATATGAACTGTCATTTAAAGATCAATCTTGGTATTCATTTGATGAACTTCAGAATTTAGTTAAAACTGGCACAAAACTTTTGTCGCAAGATATAGAAAAGCGTAAGAAACATCGTGTTATGGTCCAGATAAATAATAAGATAAAGGTATCTTATGACAGAAAAATATTCGATAATATATCTGGAAAAATCAGTAGTAGAAGCATAAAGAAACCAAGCCTTATTAAGGGTCAAACAGCCTGTATGGGATATGCAAAAGGGATTGTTAAAATAGTTTTAGGTGTTAAAGATATAGATAAAGTTAAGGAGGGGGATATATTGGTTGCGCAAACTACTCGCCCTGATCTTGTTATTGCGATGAGAAGATCAGCCGCAATTGTTACTGACAGTGGCGGTATAACTTCACATGCCGCAATAGTATCTCGAGAATTTGGAATACCTTGTATTGTTGGCACCAATATTGCAACAATTGTTTTAAAAGATGGTGATTTGGTTAAAGTAGATGCTAATCGGGGAATTATAAGGATTATGTGATACTTCCCTAAAACATAAAGGGTAAAAGAATCCCCAAATTTTTTGTCTAACTCTTAAACGATTTACGATACCAATTTCTGACATCAACCACTCCTTGCGCGAAAACTGGCATCTCCTGTATTGGCGTGGGTTCTCCGAAAGTTAAAGATAATGCTCGCGTACTATTGATTAAAATAGGCACCATCTGAATATTACGCCCGGTTTCCAAAAGGCGGCTGACAAAACCTGTCGCTTTCTCCGGAAACTCATTGTCATTTCTAAAAGTACCCTGAAGATAAATTATCCACGCTCCCTCCCTGTACAGATGTCTGACTGCGGAAAATGGAAGTTTCTGATTGTTCAATATTTCTTTATTAGCGTCTAATCTTGGAATTTCAACCCTGGGCCAGTTTAAAGAATTACCGACTAAATCGTAAAAATAATCGGAGCCTGGAACGACCATTTCAAAACTTTTCCGAAAGAGTTTAAAATTCCACAGAAGGCCTCCCTGCATGATAACCATTGGTTTTCGTTTGACAGCCGCTATTTTCGATCTTTCCTCAAAAACTACAAGCGCGGTCTCAAAGTAAGACCACATATTATTAAGAGGCCCTTCTTTTCCTTTCGGATGGTTTGCGACAAAAATGACCGTACCTTCTTTTGGAATATTTTCCCTGCCGACTATACCAATTTTTGGTCTAACGCTCTCATAACAGGCTGCGATTTCCTCAAGAGAAACCTTCTTTTGTCCAAGCATTTTTATCACCACGCGCTCAATCCTTTTTTGTTCCACGCTACTCGGGTGCCATCCTTGGCAAAGAAAAAAGCAGACGGCCTTTGCGATGGCAGGCCTCAGCTCTTTTATTGCGAAGAATTTCCTGTTCCATTCTTGGGGTAGGGAATATCTGGGAATTGTCAGTCTTTCTGCCATTTAAGAAGAATATTCTAATACTTTTTAGCCCCCAAGCCAACCTCCCCGAATTACAAAAAAGCCATTATATTTAATATAATGCTAGAAAAAGTCAATGAATTTCCTCCTTCTTATTTTTGCTGCCATCATTTTTAGGGTTTATCTGATTCTTCGTGATTCCGTTCCTTTTGCCTACGATATGGGCCGGGATTTACTTTGGGCCAAAGACATCAGTTATTATCATATCCCGACTTTAATCGGTCCTGCCGCCAGCATTTGGGGAATTTATTTTGGCCCGTTTTGGTATTACTTTCTTTCCATTCCGCTTTTCTTATCGGGTGGTAATCCACTTTCGGCCGTTTATGCCACATTTGCAACTATCGTTTCAACTGGTCTATTGGCCTATTTTTTATTTAAAAAATATTTAACAAAACAATACGCGTTAATTTTCTTAACCATTATTCTCTTTAGCGCTGCCCTTATTAATATTTCCACCTTTGCTTTCCATGCCAATGTGTTGCCGCTTTTAACTCTGGTGACCGTCTACCTCTCTTTCTTATCGGTAGTCAAAAATCCGCTATTTCTTGCCGCCGGCTTTCTTTCAGTCAGCCTTATGTTTCATGCCGATCCGGCACCGGCCGTAGTTTTCACTTCTGTGCCTGTTTTTATCTTTCTTTACTTCAAGTTGTATAAAACAAAAGAACTTTTAAAACTTATTACTCTTTCCGTATTTGGATACATTGCGCCCTTCGCGCCGCAAATTTTTTTTGAAATTCGACATAATTTTTTAGAGACAAAATCACTTGTAGCCTATTTTCAAGGCAAAAATCCATCCCTTTCAGGCCAATTACCGCTTGTCCCGCGAATTGTCTCGCGGCTTGATCTTTATTTTGAATTTTTTAAATCTGGTTTTGCCCAAAACAATTTTTTTGCTTGTTTATTTTTAATAATTATAATAATCGGAACTTTTCTTTTCCTAAAAACCAACAAAGATAAAAAATTATCAGTCCTGTTTAAAATTAACCTTTATAGTTTTATTCTTACTTTCCTCATATTCACGATTTTTGTCACGGTGGAAATTAAAAACTGGTATCTTTACGGGGTAACGGTCCTTTTTGCGTTTTTGATAGTTTTTGCGCTTTACGGAGTAAGAAGTTATAAATTTGTTCTCCCCCTATTTTTAACAACTTATGTTTTTCTGAACATTTTGCCGTTTTTTAAAAAAGAAAGAATTGTAATCTCCAGATCCGATCCGGCCCAACTTACCAATCAGCTGAGTGCTCTCAACTTAATCTACAGTGATTCGGCAAACCTGCCCTTTTCTGTTTATACGTTTACACCGTCAATTTACGATTATAATTACCAGTATCTTTTTTGGTGGCAGGGGATAAAATTAGGGAGGGGGCAACCGGAAGATTTTGCCTATTTACCAAACGTACCTGATTATGTCAGAAACAAGGGTATTTATGCTAAAAATACAAAACCGACCGATACAATCTATTTAATCATTGAAAAAGGTAAAGAAAATGAATTTTATACTAAAGAAAATTGGCTTAAAAATTTTGACCGCTATCGGTTAATTTGGGAAAAGAATATCGGCAATGCCGTTATTGTCCAAAAAAGACAAAAATGAAAGTCTCCGTGATTATCCCAAGTTATAATGAAGAACCAACGCTTCTGGCGATAGTTAAAAAAGTTCTATCGGTTCCAATACCTTACGAGACGGAAATCATTGTAGTCGATGACGGGTCAGAGGACAACACTGCCCAAATTTTTGAAAATCTCATCGGCAATCCCAAAATAAAATTAATCACAAATCCCAAAAACCTTGGCAAAGGCGCGTCTATCATCAAAGCCCTAAAAATCGCGACCGGTGGCCTTATTCTAATTCAGGATGCAGACGGGGAATATGATCCGCGAGAGATTCCCAAACTACTAACGCCATTTAAAGACAAAAAAGTCAAGGTAGTTTACGGATCAAGGGTTCTTGAGAAAAACCCGGTTTCACACTGGACTTTCAATTTAGGCGGAAGATTTGTCACGCATGTTGCTAATTTTTTATTTGGTACTCAAATCACCGATGAGCCAACTGGCTATAAAGTTTTCCGGAAAGAAGTTATCAAGAATTTAAAAATTAAATCTAAAGGCTTCGAGTTCTGTCCGGAAGTTACTGCCAAGGTTGCCAAAAAGGGAGTCAAAATAATTGAAGTTCCAATAAGTTACACACCACGCCCGGTCAGTCAGAAAAAAATTAAATGGCGGGACGGCCTGGCGGCAATTTATTATCTTGTCAAATACCGGTTAGTTGATTGACCACTATTTACAAAAAGCGTTTGACTTTTAGTCACCATGGAGAAATACTTAATTTATGGGAAACCGCATAGTCCTCTCTCTATTTTTTTTAGTCTTGCTGTTCCTGGCGATAGGAGGCAGGCGCTATATTTATTTTTCTTACCAACATTTAGGTCCCAAAATTGGCATCAATTTCAATAATATTGCCACAAAAGATTATGTAAATTGGATAAAATTGCAGTCTGGGGAGTTTGAAAATACAAAAAGTGCCGTATTTTTGAATAAAAAAGCCGTCCCCAAAGACATGGTTGCCAATATTGACCCTGATATACTTGGTCAAAACACCGCCAGTGATAACAAATGGATTGAAATCGATCTTTCCGAGCAACGATTATACATGAAGGAAAAGGACCGTACTGTTGGCAGTTTCTTGGTTTCGACCGGCAAATGGGCGCCGACACCGACGGGCCAGGGGCGCATCTGGACAAAACTCCGTTATGCCAGAATGACCGGAGGATCAAAAGCTCTCGGTACATTCTACGATTTACCTAACGTTCCATACACGATGTACTACGATAGGGGTTATGGAATTCATGGCGCTTATTGGCATAATAATTTTGGCCAGCCGATGAGCCATGGTTGTACTAATATGAGGCCTGAGGAAGCGGGCATCGTTTACAACTGGGCCCAGGTTGGTACCCGGGTCGTTGTCCGTCAGTGAGATTTGTTGAAAGATAGTGGTCGTTTGGATTTTCACTTTAATTTTGACTTAAGTATCTGATTTCTGGGATGATAAGCCCGTGAGTTATCTCTTGGCAATTTTAGCGGGCTTCGTTCAAGGCTTGACTGAATTCTTACCTGTTTCCTCCACAGGCCATTTAATAATTTTCGAGAATATTTTCCACATTTCCCAGGAAGATTTTGGACTGGCCTTTGACGCCTCCTTGCATCTGGGCACACTGCTGGCAATTCTAACCTTCTTTTTTAAGGATTATTTAAAAGTTCTTCATTTCAAAAACCGGCTTCTTATAAAACTTATAATAGGCACAGCGCCTGCCGCGATTTTAGGTCTTCTTTTTGAAAAGTCAATCGAATTTCAGGCAAGACAATTATGGGTTCTTGGCCTTTCTCTAATATTATTTAGCCCCGTCATGATTTTGGCGGAAATTTACGGTAAGAAGATCAAAAAAGAGACAAGTGTTACAATCCTCCAGTCCGTATTTATTGGCCTTTTTCAGTCTCTCGCTTTAATTCCCGGTATCTCCAGAAGCGGCGCCACCATCTCTGCGGGACTCTTTGCCGGCCTCAAAAGAGAAGAAGCCGCCAAATTCGCCTTTATGCTCGCGGGACCAATAATAACAGCGGCCGGCGCCAAAAAATTTCTGGATGTTCTTTTGAAAAATAATCTGGCGTCACAAGATCTCAACTTCTTTATTATAGGGATATTCTCTTCAGCCGTTTTCGGCTATCTCACTATCAAATACTTCATCAGATATCTTTCTTCAAAAACTTTATATCCGTTTGTTTTCTATCGGATAATAGTCGGTTTAATCCTTCTGGCAGCTTACATATAAATTCTGTCTCTTGCAAATAGGATATCAGCCCGAACTCTGCTCCTCTGATATAATTCAACTGCCATGGATCCGGTTTCCCAAATTACCGAACTTCGCGAGAGTTACGAAGTCATTGCCAAAAACTTTCAAAAAGAGCGAAAAATCAAAGAGCTTAAAGAACTTGAAGCTCGAAGTCTCAAACCCGATTTTTGGCAGGATGCCACAAACGCGCGAAAAGTCATGAAGAAACTTGCCGCCTTAAACCAGGAAATTGCCACTTATGAATCGCTCGAAAAAGAACTCAAGGATTTAGAGTCAATAACCGGTCTAGAAACCGACCCCAGGATATCACAGTTAGCAAAAAAAGAAGTCGAAAATCTGGCAAAAAAACTCGAAGGTCTGCAAACAAAAATGTTTTTATCCGGACCTCATGACGAAAATTACGCCATTGTCACGATCCATGCCGGTCAGGGAGGAGTTGAAGCTATGGATTGGGTAAAAATGCTCTCGCGCATGTACCAAAAATATTTTTCAAGACAAATTTGGGAATACGAGGTTATCGATGAAGTTCCCGGTGAAGAGGCTGGAGCCAAAACGGTATCAATTCTGGTCAAACAGGATTATAGTTATGGTCTGCTTCGGGGTGAATCCGGCGTGCACCGGCTGGTCCGTCAATCTCCCTTCAACGCCGCCAATCTGCGTCAAACCTCTTTTGCCCTGGTTGAAGTCATGCCGGAAGTCGAAAAGATACCAGAAATTGAAATTAAACCCGAAGATATCGAATTTGAAGCCTTTCGTGCCTCAGGTCATGGTGGTCAGAATGTCAATAAGGTCTCAACCGCGGTCAGACTGAAGCATATCCCAACCGGTATTGTCGTAACCTGCCAGACACAAAGATATCAGGCCCAAAACCGGGAAAATGCCATGAAACTCTTAAAAGCCAAACTCTGGTCGATTCGTCAAAAAGAAGAAGGTGAAGCAAAAGAGAAATTAAAAGGCGGGCATGTCACGCCGGGCTGGGGTAACCAAATACGGTCCTATGTTCTTCATCCTTACAAATTGGTCAAAGATCTACGCACAAACTACGAAACCGCCGATGCCCAAGGCGTTCTGGACGGCGATCTTGATGAATTCATCAAGCACGAATTAACACTGACGTCTTCAGGCGAAAAAGGATAACATCACCACGTTCTGACGACTTGCCCAATTTAAAGCTATATTGATATAATCAAGTGTAAAAGATATGCAAGAGATTAAACTGTCCGGGACCAAAACTCAACTGCGGCCTGTTCCCCAAAAGGTTAGTCTTTTAAAATTCCTGCCAGTCGCGATTATTCTGATAGTTGTCGCGACCGGCGCCACGACCGGACTCGTCTTTTCTTCAAGGAATAAAAATAGCCAGATTCAAACTAAAGCCTCAATCAGCGAGGAAAACCTGCCCAAAGAGCAGAGAGAATCTTTCACTCAAACTTTTCGGGACCAGGCTGAAGGTACTGTAGAGAAAAATGATAAGTTGGACAAATATGCCCAGGGCACCCACAAATTGATTCGCCCCGGCGGTGAAAGCCAAACAGCCTATTTGACATCGAGTGTTTTGGACCTGGACGAGTACGTCGGTAAGAAAGTTAAAGTTTTTGGTGAGACTTTCGGCTCTTCACAGGTTGGATGGCTTATGGATGTCGGCAAAGTCGAGCACATGGAATAATTCTAAAATTTTCCACTTTCCCCATGATTCAGTTTGAACAAGTTACAAAAAAATATCCCAACGGACAAATAGCCCTTGAGGATATTAATCTAAAGATAGACGACGGCCAGTTCATTTTTATTGTCGGTCCTTCTGGCGCCGGCAAATCTTCACTTCTTAAACTGATAACTCGCGAAATCTTGCCCACCAGTGGTCAAGTTTTGATAAACGCGGAAAATACCCGCCAAATACCGGAAAGCAAAATCCCTCTTCTTCGCAGAAAAATCGGTACCGTCTTTCAGGATTTTAAACTGCTGATTAATCGGACCGTTTTTGAAAATGTTGCCGTGCCTCTGGAGGTTCTTTCCAGGAAAGATTCCGAGATTGAAAAGGAAGTCGCCAGTGTTTTAGAAAAGGTCAGCCTTCTTGATAAAGCGGATAATTTTCCGGTTCAACTTTCCGGCGGCGAGGTCCAAAGAACTGCCATTGCTAGGGCTATTGTGGCCAGGCCTCAGATATTGCTGGCCGATGAGCCAACCGGAGATCTTGATCCGCAAACTGCCCGGGATGTTGTTAAGGTTCTTGAAAAAATAAATAAGGAGGACAAAACGACACTCATCATGGCAACCCACAATGTTCAGATAGTTAATCACTTCAAAAAAAGGGTGATATTTTTAAAAGGGGGTAAAATAGTAAAAGACGAAAAAGAGGGGAAATATGACACAGATTAAAAAAACCCTGAAACTCCTTCGAAGAAGTCCTTATCAGGCGCTTGCTGCGGCCCTGGCCATGACCCTGACATTTTTCGTCGCCTCCATCTTCGTTATTCTGGTTATCGGTGGGCAAATCGTTCTAAATTACATTGAACAGCGTCCGCAGATTGTCGCCTTTTTTAAAGATGATGCCAGCCAGTCTCAAATTCGTCAAATAGAAGAACAGATAAAAGCGACCGGTTTAACCCGCGAAGTCAAGTATGTCACCAAAGAAGAGGCTTTAGCGATTTATCGCGAGAGAAACAAAGACGAGCCGCTGCTTTTGGAATCTGTCTCTAGCGATTTTCTGCCGGCTTCGCTTGATATTTCAGTAAAACGCGCTCAGGATATCGCCCAAATTACCCAAATCGTCAAAAGTAATCAAAAGGTCGAGAAAGTAGTTACCCCCGAAAATTTAGTCGAACAACTGGTCAAGTGGACAAAAACGATTCGCCTTGGGGGAATTGTTTTTATCTCTACGCTTCTTAGCGTTTCCTTCCTTATTATAATAATGGTCATCGGCATGAGAATTGCCCTGCGTCGCGATGAAATTTCTATTATGAGTTTAGTGGGCGCCACCCGTTGGTATATCGCGAGGCCTTTCTTTTTGGAGGGTGCGCTTTACGGTCTTGTCGGCGCCACCATTGCCTCCTTTCTAATTTATGCCTTTCTCCTTTATTATTCCCCGAATATTCAGGAATTTTTGGGACCGATCCAGGTTTTTCCAATTTCGCCGCGTTTCTTTATTTATCTTTGGGCAGGCGAAGCGGCGACTGCCGCGGCAGTCGGCATTATCGGGGCAGCAATTGCCCTGTTTCGTTATCTTAAAATTAGATAATATTGAGATTATGACTAAATACTTCCTGCCCAAGGTTGTGGCGTCTGCCCTAATCTCCTGTTTGGTTTTCTTGTTACCCCTCGCAGTATTTGCCCAGTCAGACATTGATCGTTATCAGGAGATTCAAAAGAAGATAGCCGAAACTCAAGCCAAAATTGAAGAACTCCAAAAAACTGAAAGGGATCTTGCCACCCAGATCACCTACATCAACAGCCAGATCAAATTGACCGAACTTAAAATAGAAGAAGCTCAGGCTACAATCGACCAGCTAGAGAAAGAGATTAATGTTTTGGGTTTCAGAATCGGCTACATCACCGATTCGCTATCCCGACTTGAAACTCTTCTAAAACAGCGAATCGTGGCTACTTACCAGCAGAGTTTTATCACGAATCTTGAGCTGATGCTTACCTCACACGATTTTTCCGATCTTATCCTGCGTCTTCAGTACATCAAACAAGTTCAGGAAAACGATAAAAAACTTCTTAGTAACTTACAGCAAACAAAAGCCAATTATGCCAATCAAAAAGACGAGCGTGAAGAAAAACAAACCAAAATCGAAACCGCCAAGAAGCAACTGGACACAAGCGTAGTGCTTTTGGCCAAGCAAAAGAAAGAAAAAGACGATTTCTTGACGTTAACCAAAAACGATGAAAGCAGATATCAGGAAGAATTAAGACGCCTCCAGGCAGACGCCGCTTCTATCTCGCAGGCACTCGGCAATATTGGCGCCAAAATCGGCACAGTAGGAAAAGGTGACATCATCGCTTCGGTCGGCTCCAGTGGTTGTTCAACCGGTCCCCATTTGCATTTTGAAGTTTTCACAGGTGCCAAAGTAGAAGGTGGCAAGATTATCGGCAGTCGTGTTGACCCTAAGCCTTATCTTGAGGATGCAAAATATCAAAAGCCGATCCCTAATTATCCCCAAAATGTCACCACCTGGTACGGCGAAACTTACTTTTTAGGAGTCCATACCGGCATTGATATTGCCGATCCTTTTGGCACGCCAATTCGAGCAATTGATGGGGGAGAAGCCTACTTTACCTCTGCTCCTTGTAGTTATAATATTCCTGGCGGAACTCCGCTCGGTAAAGGCATCGTCGTTGACCACAAAAACGGCCTGGTTACCCTCTACTGGCACATTCCATAAATACGAGTAACTACGAGGTCCGACCTGGTAATTGCCTGGTAATTGTAACAACCCCCAAAAGGGGTCGGACCCCTAGCAATGATTTACACACCAGGTGTGTTTTACGTTTACACATCGGGATATTTTTTAATCATTGACAAAACCTAGCGAACTCTTTATTTTTTGAGCTAGTGCCCAAAAAAGTTGTCTATCTTTTTGCTCTTATTTTCTTTCTACTTTTTCATCCGTCAGCCTTTGCCGCAACTGTAGTTATCAATGAATTTTTAGCCAACCAATCATCAGGTCAAGATGAATGGGTCGAATTTTACAATCCAGACCACCTTGATTTGGCTGAATACTGGATAGATGATGATACTGATTTCGGCAGTGATTCAGGCAACAGTTCTAAAAAACAATTAACCGCCGTCAGCTTAAATGTTGCCAATTCGACATTTCCTTACGTTACCTTGAGTTCTTTAATGTTTAACGATACTTGCAGTTCTTCTTGCGATTATGTTGTTTTATTTTCTGCGGATGGCTCAATAATTGACCAGTTTCAATATACTTCAGAAATGATTGAACAAGAAGGCAAAACAATCGGTCGTTCACCAGATGGTACAGGGGATATGGTGATTTTAGCTTCCATGACCCAAGGAGCACCCAACAGTCAAGCTGAGCCTTCGCCCTCATCAATCCCAACCCCCACACCCACGCCTGCCCCAACCCCTACCCCCACCCCTACCAAATCTCCAACTCCTACTCCTAAAACCACCCCAACATCAATTTTGACAAAATCGCCGTCACCCACACCCAAAAATTCTCCTGCGGTTTTAGGAGAAACCCAAGATAGCTTGCAATCTCCAACCGAAGAATCTACCCCAAGTCCATCCGCAAATCCAACCAGTACATCACCTTCCAAAACCAAAATAGCAGCAATACTTACCGGCTCTGGAGCAATCTTGATTGGGTTCTCTGTCGGATTTTACTTATGGTATAACAAGGTCCTGGCCAGGAAAGAAGAAGATCAAAATCAGCCTGATGAAAAAGAATCAAACTAGCGCCATTTTAGGTAGGTGGCCGCCTGTTTTTTTATGGGCGGCAGTTATTTTTGTTTTTTCCTCAATAGAGCAGGTTCAAGTCAGCCAGTTTTTTATTTGGGATTTTGTCGCCAAGAAAATTGCCCATGTTACAGAATATGCGATATTTTTTGCCTTGTTATTTCGCGCGACAAACGGCAGATGGCTCTCGTCTTTTTTTCTGACAATACTCTACGCGTGCTCGGACGAATTTCATCAAAGCTTTGTCCCCGGCAGAACAGCCAGCCCCCTGGATTTGGGTTTTGATCTGTCCGGTGCTAATATAGCAAGCTATATAATATGGAAGCTAAAACAACTTCGCCCCGGCAAACCCAAAAAATAGCCCAAGAACTAGGAAAAACCTTAAAAAGCGGTGAGGTCATTGCCTTATACGGAGATTTAGGTGTCGGCAAAACAGTTTTCGTCCAGGGTTTAGCCCACGGCCTCGGCATTAAAAGAAGAATTCTCTCTCCGACATTTGTTTTCATGCGCTCTTACCCGCTTATCTTAAAAGGTAAACCTCTCACTTTCTATCATTTGGATCTTTACAGAGGACAAAGCATGCAGGATTTCAAGGCTCTTGGCCTTGATGAAATTTTCGAGGAAAATTCGATAGTCGTTTTGGAATGGGCCAATAAGATTAAAAACATTCTTCCCAAAAAACGAATCGATGTTTTTCTCAAGATAATCGACGAAAAAACCAGAGCAATCGAGATTAAAAAGTATTAACACAAATTTTAGCCATGGTGTGATTTTGTGTTAAGTTTATAAATATCCTATGGCAATAAGTAGCATAAAAAAAGCAGCAGCGATACTCAAAAATGGGGGAGTCGTCATTTTTCCGACCGACACCGTCTATGGCCTCGGTTGTCGTTTTGATAACCGGAATGCGCTCGATCGCATTTATCGAATCAAGGGCACGCCCAAAACTCAGCCTTTTCCGATTCTGGTTTCCGCTGCCTCCCAAGTTGAAAAACTCGCTAACCTCAATGACGTTGCCCAAAAACTCATCGAAAAATACTGGCCGGGTGCTTTAACCATTGTCCTCCCCGGCTTGTCTACCAGTTCCAAACCGGGTTTGAATGCGGAAAAAATCGGTTTTCGTATGCCTGATTCTAGTCTTGTTCAATCACTTATCGAAAAAGTCGGTGTTCCACTAATCGGTACTTCCGCAAACTTCCATGGCCACCCTGCTTCAAAAACTTACCAAGATCTGGATCCGGACTTTGTTAAACTCGCAGATTTTACAATTAAAGGTAAATGCACTTTTGGTATAGAATCAACAGTTATAGATGCCACAAGTGATCCTTCCAGGATCTTGAGGAAAGGAGCCATCTCACTACGATGATACGTATCATCGTAGTAAAAATAATTAAAGATGATTTTAAAAATTGATACAACCAAAAGAGAAGAAGCCACGGTCGAGCTCAAAGATCCTAAAACCGGTAAAGCGGATAAACTAATCCAAAAACAAAAACTCGGCTCGCAAGTTCTTTTGCCAATGATTGTCAAAATCTTAAAGAAAAACAAAGTGGATTTTAGCGATCTTTCGGCAATCGAAGTTAACCCCGGTCCGGGATCTTTTACCGGTACTCGCGTTGGAGTTGCCGTTGCCAACGCTCTCGGTTTTGCCTTAGACTTACCAGTAAATGGTCAAAAGGGTAAAATAGTTGTGCCCATATACGAAAAGTCAAAATTCGATTAGTCCACCAGTGTCACCTCCGAGGTGGGCTTTGACTCCTCGGAGGTGGAATAATTAGGCTATGAGTAAAATCTTAGTCACCGGCGGAGCCGGTTTCATCGGATCATATGTCACAAAGTTACTTGCCGATTCCGGTCACAAAGTTGTCGTCTTGGATAACCTCTCTCACGGATTTGCCGAAAATATCGATCGTCGCGCAAAGTTTATTGCCGGTGACATTAAGGACAAGAACAAAACTAAAAAGGCACTGGAGGGGGTTGACGCAATTATCCACTTAGCCGGTTTAATCGTCGTCCCGGAATCAGTCAGCGACCCGATTAAATACGCCGATAACAATGTTCTTGGCACAATCAATCTTCTCAATTGCGCCAATGAAACGGGTTGCAAAAAAATTATTTTCTCATCATCTGCCTGTGTTTATGGCACAGCGGATAAATTACCAATCACAGAAGATGCACCCGTCCGTCCGGACAATCCTTATGGGGCAACTAAAGCATCAATTGAAGCGTTTTTACAAAGTTATCATGCGAACTTTGGTTTTGATGTCACAATTTTGCGCTACTTCAACCCTTACGGCCCCGGCAAATTGTATCCGCCGATAACCCATGCCGTTCCCAATTTTGTAATGGCAACTTTGGCTAAAAAGCCCATCCCTCTTTATTGGCAGGGGAAGCAAATACGCGATTTTATTTATATTGAAGATTTAGCCCGTGCCCATATCGATGTTCTGAAATTGTCAGGTTTTAACGTTTTTAACATCGGCACCCAAAAGGGGATTAAGGTCAAAGATGTAGTTGACGAGATCTTTAAGATCGCAGGTTACAAAGTTCCCATAAATGATCTTGGCGCGCGCCCAGGCGACGTCCCCGCCAGCTTTGCCTCAAGCGCCAAACTGGCAAAAGCTGTCGGCTGGCGGGCCAAAGTCTCCCTCCCCGAAGGCCTCCGCCGCACCATCGACTACTACAGACAAAACCACTAACCAGATCCGCCTCCATAAAGGCACACCAAGTGACCCTTCTTGACCAAACCGCCTAGTCCTTCCGCTACACATTTTAAGCAACGAACTACGAGGTCCGACCTCGCAGTTACAGTAGTATAATCAGATCATGCCTTCCAAACACTCAGTTAAATTATACATTGAGAACGGGATCTACCATGTTTACAACCGTGGTGTTGAAAAAAGAACTATCTTTCAAGATCACGACTACAAAGTCTTCCTTCACTATTTGAAGCGCTATTTATCTGAGCCAAACAACGAGGTCGGACCTCGTTGGAAACTTCGGTGGAACCAAGGCCTCCACGAGAAGTTGCATTTAATGGCATATTGCTTGATGCCGAATCATTTTCATCTGTTACTTAAACAGTTTTCAAAAGAAGCAATAACTACTCTCATGCGATGTCTTTCGAATTCGTACACCAAATATTTCAACGAAAAATATGATCGAGTAGGCCCCCTCTTCCAGGGGAAATTTAAGGCTGTTTTAGTTGAAAATGATAATTATCTTTTGCACTTGACACGCTACATCCACCTGAATCCTATCAACCATCGAGAAAGTACTACGAGGTCCGACCTCGTAGTACTGGCAAAATTCAATTACTCAAGCTACGCCGATTACTTAGGAAAAAGGCATACTCAGTGGCTTAATGTTAAAGAGGTATTAAATTACTTCAATAACCCTACATCTCTCAATATCTATAAGAAACATTCGTATAAAGAATTCGTAGAAGATTTTGCTATTGATTCCGGTTCCGCACTTCAGGAACTAGTGATTGAATAGTAGCTACGAGAACTACGAGGTCCGACCTCGTTGAAAACTCAAATTCTTACCGCTTGACAACTTATAATTATTGCTATAAAATGCGCAAACTAGCTCAGATTACTGCCTTTCTACTGCCAACTGCCTCACTTAATTTTTATAAAAATGCAATTAAGAAAACTTATCTACCTTCTATCCATTTTAGTTACGGTTATTTCATTTGTGGCTATTCTAAAAGTCACCTACGCCACAAGCGTCACTATTAAGGACAACGCTGCCGGAAGCCAGAATCAAGTCAATGTAGAATCTTCTGATCAGACTAATATTAACCAGAGCAATCAGTCAAACGTCAACAACAACGTTGACGTCAATTGCAACTCGGGACAAAACAGCGCCAGCGGCAATACCGGCGGAAACGGGTCGATCAGTACCGGGGACTGTAGCGCCAACGTGGGCATTTCCAATAATCTAAACAACAATCAAGCCAATATTAATTGTCCAAATTGCCAAACACCGACCCCGACACCAAAACCCTCATTACCAACTCCCACTCCAATATCTCTACCAGGTCAAGGTGGTGGGCCATCAGCTGGAGGTGATGAGGGAGCAGCCAGTGGACCGTCAGGCGAAGGTCAAGCCACCCAGCAGGTACTTGCTGCAGCCGGTGTTGCCCAGAACGCGCTTCTTTCTTCCATCGGATTTGGGCTGATCATTTTTGGTCTATGGCAAGCTCAAAACGCACTCGCAAAAAGAGCGCAAAGGGTCTAAAATTTCCAGCTTATACCCGTCATTTTCTCAGCCTGTTTTTGATTATACTGGGGGCTGGGATTATGCTTTTTACTGCCATCAGCAAAAGCGCAGCCCAAGTTCTACCTCAAAACGAACCCCAGCAAACTCAATTCTTGGAAAAACCAGCAAAACTCTACATCCCGAGACTTGCCAAAATTCTCTATATTTCCGACGGTCAAGTAGTTGACAACCGCTGGACTATCTCCGAAACAGGGGTCTCCTATCTTACGACATCGGCAATTCCGGGCCAGGTTGGCAACAGTGTCATTTACGGCCACAATCGCAATGAAATTCTGGGAGATCTGCCTCAAGTCGTAGATGGCGATCCCATCTATGTAATTTTAGAAAGTGGTGACTTTGTCAAATACCAAGTTGCCGAAACCAAAGTAATCCAGCCGTCCCAAGTCGAAATTTTAAATCAATCGGCAGATTCAAGACTAACGATTTACACCTGCACCGGCTTTTTAGATACTGCCCGATTTGTGGTTGTGGCCAGGCAAGTAGGTCTGATATAATGACTTTTAGTGAAAAAACTGCTCCCCGCCTTTCTCGCTTTTCTGCTAATCTTTTTTATCTCTCCTGTTTGGGCGCAAACGCCCCCATTTTCCGTCAACAACGCCAACCGAGTTCCTGGCCAAATTCTGGTTAAATTTAAAAGCGGGACTTCCCAGAGTTTTATCAACGAAAATCTAATCAGATTTAATGCCAGAATTGCCTCTCGGATTGAAAGATTAAACGTCTTAGCGCTTAATGTCCCAATTTCTCAAGAAGATGTTATAATTTCTGCCCTTTCCAAAATTCCCAGTGTCGAATTTGCCGAACCAGACTTTGTCGCCAAAGCCCTTACCGCAACTTCCGATCCGTCATTATCCAGCCAGTGGGGCATGTTTAAAGTTGTGGCAGCTGCCAATCCCGACCCCAGCGCTTGGAATATTACAATCGGCAGCGCAACTGCAAAAATTGCCGTTTTGGATACTGGTATCGATCAAGATCATGAAGATTTAGCTGCCAAAGTTGTCGCCAACCAAAACTTCACGTCAAGCCCAACCATTGATGATCTCTATGGCCATGGTACCCATGTCGGCGGCATCGCTGCGGCCATTACCAATAACGCAACAGGAGTGGCCGGCCTTGGCTACAACTCCTCCCTGATGAACGTAAAGGTGCTGGACGATAGCGGTTCCGGTTATTATTCATGGATTGCCAATGGCATTATTTGGGCCACAGATAACGGTGCCAAAGTTATCAATATGAGTTTAGGCGGATCAAGCGGTTCGTCGACACTTCAAAACGCCGTTAATTACGCGGTCGCCAACGGGGTAGTTGTTGTGGCCGCAGCCGGCAATAGCGGCAATTCGTCTCGAACCTATCCGGCCTATTATTCAAATGTCATCGCGACTGCTGCAACCGACTCAAATGACGTCAAAGCCGGTTGGTCAAGCTATGGCTCATGGGTAGATGTAGCCGCTCCCGGGGTTAACATCTATTCCACTTTCCCGAATCACCCGTATCAAATCAATAAGGCGCTAAGTTACGATTACGGTTCTGGAACTTCCATGGCCACGCCGCATGTTGCGGGTTTGGCTGCTCTTGTTTGGGCAACAGGAATTTGCGCAACCAACACCTGTGTCAGGGCACAAATTGAAAATAATGCCGATGCAATCACAGGCACTGGCACTTACTGGACTTATGGCCGCATCAATGCTTATAAATCAGTCGGCGGTACGTCGCCAAGTCCATCGCCATCGTCAACACCTACTCCAACTCCCACACCCACTCCAACTCCAACACCGGTACCGGCGCTAACCATGCGTGTTTCCGATATTTCTATGTCGTATACAGCAATTTGGAAGTGGCGTAATGTTTACACCAAAGTCACGGTTTTGGACCAAAACAATAATCCCGTCTCTAGCGCCAATGTCTCACTTACAGTAACCCTACCATCCTCAAACACAGCAACCAGTTCAGGATCAACAGGCAGCAATGGGACTATTACCTTCAAGGTAAGATCCAAAGAAACCGGCACTTACACATCAACCGTTATGGGCGTCACCAAGACAAACTATACTTACGATGCGGCAAGCTCCATCACAACTCAAACAGTGTTGGTCATTTGACATCCCTCTAATAAAGTTATATAAATAGCCTTGCCCTGCCCGATCTGACATCAATGAATCAGACGGACAACGAATTCTCTACAGTTAAAATTACGCCCCAGCTACTTGCCCAAGTTATTGATGCTCTCAAGAATAAAGCGTATGGGAGTGTTGAAATCTACATTCAAAATTACCGGGTTGTCCAGATTACTGAACGAACTATTACCAAGGTACAAACTGCCAGAAGTTTTAAAAAAATCATAACTGGCCAAAATGACAACTCGGTCAACAAGGTTCACTCAAGGCAAGTTGAATCTCAATTGTGAAAAAAATTCTGTTTCTACTGCCGATTTTTCTTTTGAGTTTTGCCATTTTCAAAAGTGCCTTCGCTAAATCTTCTTTGGAAGTTGCCACGGATCCCAGTTTTTCCAGTCAAACATTAAATTTTTCTCCCGGCCAAACAATTTATGTGCGGACGCTAGCCGGAAACGACGGTCGCGACAAACATCTTCTCAATCTGCGCGATAACCAATATAATTTTCTGCAAAGTTACGATTTAGCCAGAACAAGCGACAATCAGTTCTCCACAAGTCTTACAGCCCCCCAGGTCGAGGGCTATTATTCGCTTGAGGTGCAAATCGAATCGGGCAGCAATGTGGCAACTTCTGTCAAAACAATCAAGGTCGGCAGTCCCGCAAGTGCCAATGTCAAAGTCAATGTCAAAAGCGAGGTTAAAGGGCAGTCGGTGACTGTCAATGACAACGCTGATAAAAACGATGCCATTCAATCTCCATCAGCAGGTCCTGCCGCACAAGACGCCTCAAACTGGCGATCGGTCCCAGATCAGGAATTACTTGAAAATCCCGATTTTACCTTTGGAGAGCCCCCAAGCTTCTTTTTGCAAATTGAACAGTTCTTTGCAAAAATTTGGGAAAGTTTTTGGCCGTTTTAGTCAATAACAATAAACTAGAAACCGGAAACTTGAAATCAACATACAACTCATAGTCATGTAAGCAGTTTCTTACTAAAACTTCTCCACCTCCGAGGTGGATTGAATAACGGAGATTGGGAACTTGACAAACAATAATTTTCATATATAATTACCACATAGTTATTAATTAAAAGATACTGCCCAGCTGTCCAAAAAACGCTGGGTTTTTTAATCGCCAAATGTCACAAAACACAAAGCAAAAACAAACCCTAACTTTAAGTCCAGACTGGTTCACCATGTTTGTTTCCCAAATCGTGGATTATGGCGCCAAAGTTAGACAAAATAGTTTTAAGATGGTTGACTTTAAATCGCTCAATCCCTTCAAGAACGCCAGCGTTGACAAATTAACAAGTATTCTCAAAAAGGCAACCACCCTTGCCAAAAAGCGCGCACTGCTGCTGGTGCTTGTAATAGCCGCGCTTTCCTTATTTGCCATAGTCAGGGTTAAAGGTACGCCCCAAAATCCGCTAACTATTGCCGGTTCGCAAACTGACTTTTCACCCCAGACACAGATATCAGTTAATCGGAAATTTGAAATTCCGATTAGGAATGCAAAAGGCGCAGACACCGGCGACAAACTGGCAGTAACACTAACAACCATTGACAGCTCCAAAAAAATTCTCATCCAAGGCAAGCCGGCAACCGCCCGCGACACCAAAGCCTTCCTTATCCTTAATTTGGAAATTGAAAATTCGATAACTAACCAGCTGACTGTCAGGCCGGTTGATTTTATCCGGTTGGTTGACGAACAGAACCGAAGCTTCGCGCCGGATGTGCACAACAATGAGGTTACGGTTGAACCGGTTTCCATTAAAAAAACCCGTGTTGGTTTTGTGGTTGATGAGGAAAAGAAGAATTTTAAATTCTTTTTTGGCGAGATAAGCGGCGAAAAGCAAACTATCGAAATCTCGATTTAGTTTTATTTGTGTCTTGACAAGGCTGGACGGGCCCTGTTAAGCTTTAGCAAGCTAGAAAACTGAATAGTTTTTGAACCGACCGCAAACGGAGGTTTGTTTCTTAGGTCAAATGACCTAGGGGATAAACCTCCGTTTTTTTGAATTGCGAATTGCGAACTATGAATCGCGAATTAATAAAAGTTTTCAATATTTCGAAGTTCATAATTCGAAGTTCAAATTTCTGAAGAAAGGGGGTGAAAACAAAATATGCACAAACTTCTTTATAAAGCAGGTACCGGTCTCGCAGCAGCAGCAATAATTGCGCAGGGTTTCGCAGGTGTAGCTTTGGCAAGTTTAGACGTTGAAATCTCCGGAAACGGAGCAAACAGCGATAACACTGCTAACGTTGCAGTATCAACTGATACTCAAGTTACGCAGAATAACACCGCTAACATCACAAACAACGTCAATGTCTCAGCAGACACCGGCGCAAACGACGCCAACAAGAATACAGGCGGAGATGTAGACATTACTACAGGCAATGCCACGACAACTGTTGGTGTTTCAAACACTGCAAATTCAAATGTTGCAGACGTTAACGGATGTTGCCCAAGCGATCTAAACGTTAAGATTTCTGGAAACGGTGCTAAGAGTGACAACGATGCAAATGTCGCAGTCAAAAACAGCACATGGGTTGACCAGAACAACTACGCCAAGATCAAGAACAACGTTGACGTAGATTCCGACACCGGCAAGAACGATGCCAACGGCAATACAGGCGGCAGTGTATCCATCACAACCGGAAATTCCTCAAGTGACGTTGCTGTTTCTAACACGGCAAACAAAAACGTTGCAACAGTAGGCAATGGTTCCGGAGGCGGATCACTCTCAGTTGTTATTTCTGGAAACGGTTACAAGAGCACTAACACTGCAAATGTAGCAGTAGCATCTCTAACAGGTGTTCAACAGAATAACAGAGCAAAGATCACCAATGACGTTGACGTCGATGCAGACACCGGCAAGAACGATGCTAACCACAACACCGGCGGAGATGTAGAAATCTTAACCGGCAATGCGGATGCAGAAGTTGATGTTTCCAACTTGGCAAACTTCAACTTTGCGGATGTTGATTCTTGCGGCTGTATTCTTGACGGAACCGTCAAAATAGCCGGCAACGGTGCAAAGAGCGACAACGACGCAAATGTAGCGCTTGCTAGTGCCAAGGTAATTGGCCAAAACAATGACTACTCTTGCGGTTACGGTCATAGAGGTGGAAACGACGTGAATTCTTCTTCTGAGAATGGTCACAAGTCTACACCATGCAATGACGTAAATGTCGATCTGGACACCGGTAAGAACGACGCAAACGGCAATACTGGCGACCCTGGTGGTGACCCATCAGTAACAACCGGTAATGCTGAAGCCGATGTAGTGGTCGAGACAACTGCAAATTCCAACGTTGTTGGAGATGCGGATTTCGATTTTGACTTCCCTGAGATAGATCTTGGCGGAAGTTCAGCGTCGCTACTTTTGTTGCTTTTGGCTTTCTTTAGCTAAAGAGCAAAATCCTAATTCTTGGAGGCTTTGCCCAAAGGGTTGGAGTCTCAAAACAAGAACTCTGAGGGTAAACCTCCAAGAATAAAGGGAAGCAATAAGGACGAAGGATTAAGGAATAAGGATAAAGGTTCGAAAGTCTGCCAACAAACTGATTATTATTCGAGCTTGTCGAGAATTACATCTCGTAAAGAAGTTCTCGATGGACTCGAACAATAACTAGAACAAATAATGAAGATTATTAAAAAATTGAGAAAAGTTTTGTTAAGCTGGGTGCTTGTTTTTGCACTAGTTTTGGGAACGCCTACTTTTGTATTTTCGCAGACTGCGCCCGATCCTATTGCACCTCCTGATCCTATAGTTGCGCCTGAACCCTTAGATCTCACACCCCCACCGATGCCGACACCACCTCCAATGCCGATACCACCCCCACCAATTTCGTTCCCTTCACCAAGCCCATTCCCAAGCTCCTCACCGATTGTTCAATCTTCGCCTTCACCAAGTCCTCAGCAAACATCAGGGTCAACTGACCAAGACCAGGATTCGACAACTCAAAACAGGAACAGGAACAACTCAAACGAAGGAACAGCAGCCAACAGCACACCCACGGTTTCATCAGACACCGGCCACAGCTCTTCGGGCAATACAGGCGGTAATACAGCTGTTGTAACAGGTAACGCAACGGCCGCAGGCGTCATAACATCGACGGCAAATGGTGCGGTTGTGACTGCCGGTAACGGTTCTTCATGCAGTGCCTGCGCGCCATCTGCATCGGCGCAGAACACAGGCAATGGTGAGGAGTCTACAAATAATTCTTCCGCTTCCTCATCAAATAATACGGACGTTAATATCGCAAACACTGCTGTTATTGTTAACGATGCTAATTTTGAAGCAGACAGCGGCCACAACAACACTTCTTACAATACGGGCGGGAATTCCGATATCCTTTCAGGCGATGCCAATGTTTCGGCAACGGTAATTACCAACGCAAATTCCGTTAATTTGGGTATCTATGAATTTGATGTTGTGGATAATCACACAGGGGATATAATCCTTGGACAAAATCTGGAAAACTGCGTAAATTGTACGTCCGGC
>Ga0209542_10000605_pt1 | contig 86674 bp, 72 predicted proteins | sample RifCSPhighO2_01_FD_184028 | JGI IMG/M metagenome (GOLD analysis project Ga0209542, IMG submission 184028) | Soil microbial communities from Rifle, Colorado - Rifle CSP2_plank highO2_0.1 (SPAdes) (version 2) | ecosystem: Environmental > Terrestrial > Deep subsurface > Rock core/Sediment ...
CGGCTGGGCTGATCTATGAGATTGTCTGGACACGCCTTTTGGTGTTTGTATTTGGTGCTACCACCAATTCCATGGTCGCGGTGGTTTCGGCTTTCTTGGGGGGGTTGGCGCTCGGGAGTCTGCTCTTTGGCAAGCTGGCTGATCGGACGACCGATCCAAAGATCCTTCTTCGCTTGTATGCCAAGCTTGAGCTCGGGGTGGCGCTGACTGCTCTCTCTTCTCTATATCTCCTGCATCTTATGACGCCACTGTATGCAACGCTTAGTGATGGCACATCGGTTACCGGGTCACTACTGCTTTTTAAATTCGCCTTGTCTATCGGGATTATCTTGGTGCCTACTATTCTTATGGGCGCTACACTGCCGGTGCTGGTCAATTTTATAGAGTCTTATGGAAAAGGTATCGAGAAAAACGTCAGTATGCTCTACGGCGTCAATACCTTTGGCGCGGTGCTTGGTGTCATTGGGGCGGGATTTTTCTTGATAGAGTTTTTTGGGCTCCGCGGTACGCTTATTACTGCGGCAGGGTGCAATCTCTTGGCCGCAGGAGTAGCGTGGCGAGTGCGCCCGCCGGTACCGGACATATCAAAGATTACGCAAAAAGGAGATGGTGTCGTATCGGCCGTTGAGACACTGCACCAAGTGGAGCTACGGATGATAATGCTCGCACTCGGTATCTCGGGATTTGCGGCGATATCTTACCAGGTGCTGTGGACGCGCATGCTTACGCCGCTTACGGGCACGTTTATCTACGCTCTTTCGGCGATCTTGGCGATATATCTTTTTGGTATCGCCGTAGGGAGTATCCTCTACAATTGGCTCGTGCGACGTTTTGACAAACACGGCTTATTTTTTGCCTTGAGTGAGGCGGGTATCGGCATATGCGCGCTATGCTCGGTGCTCGTGATGCTGGTGCCGCTTCCTATTCCGCGACATTTAGTAGCATTTTTGGTCATACTGCCGGCTACGATTTGTATGGGTGTCTCGTTCCCTGCCGCGATTGCGATGCTCAAGCGTGGTGGCGGATCGGGAAGCGTGGTGGGGGTGTCTTATTTTGCCAATACTATAGGCGCGATTGCCGGTGGGTTTGCGGTGAGTTTTTTTGTAATTCCTATGATTGGCACGATTCAGGGAGTAGCGGCGTTTTCTTTGTTGAGCATGCTTTTGGGGGTAGTCCTTCTTTGTTGGTACGCAGGTGAGATTGTGCGGCGGCATGCGCTCGGCATAATGGCGGTGGTGTGTGTGTTTTTAGGATTCGGCACGGGGCTGTTGGTATTGCGGTATGATTCGTTGCTTGATTATGTCACCCAGAAGCGCAAGGATCGCGCGCTTCAGATGGGGGCGGTAGTCGAGTTTCGGGAGGACGATGCTTCCTCGGTGCTTGCTTATCGCGGCCCGGGTCTCGGTAACGAAGGTCTCTATGTAAATGGCATTGAGACGACCGCGAAGCTCCTAGAAACAAAACTTATGGCACACCTGCCGTATGCGGCGCATCATAACCCGCATGATGCGCTCGTTATTGCTTTTGGTATGGGTACGGCATTTCGTTCTGTGTTGGGGCATGATCTGGCGACAGATGTGGTAGAGCTCTCGCCATCGGTACCGAGGATGTTTCATTTTTTCTACGATGATGCCAAAGATGTTTTGGCAAATCCCCAGGGGCGCGTCATCATCAATGACGGCCGTAATTATGCGGCGTTGAGCCGTAAAAAATACGATATCGTTATTATCGACCCGCCGCCGCCGTTTAATGCCGCAGGCACCACGGTACTCTACTCCAAAGATTTTTATGAGGCGATTCGCGACACCACCCACAAAGATGCGATTGTCAGTCAGTGGTTGTTCTTCGGTTCTCGAGAGGATGATGTTGCGATGGCCGCACGGAGTTTTTTGGATGTGTTTGCACATGTCATCGTAGTGCTCTCGCCAGGGGGGACGAATGGGATGTATCTTCTGGGATCACAGGAGCCAATCGTGGTTGACGAGGCGCGATTTGGGAGTGTGTTTGCTTCAGATGCGGTCGTTAAAGATTTTGCCGAGGTGGGAGCTACGCTTACTGCGGGGGAGGTTTTGGATCACATGAGGAGTGTGGATACACTTCGTGCATTCGTTGCTGGATATCCGCCGATTACCGATGACCGGCCGCGTACGGAATACTTCCTTCTGCGGCATTGGTGGTCGGATATTCCCAAGATGACCAACGCCCGTTTGGGTGATGCCCGCTAGCTACACGCGTGGGTGGTCTGATGTTTGTGCCACAAAAACAAACTACTTTGATTTTTCGTTGTATTCTCTATAGTATGACCATATGTGTGGCATCGCCGGATTTATAGGGGAGGGATCCCAACCGTTAGTAGAAAAAATGACGCGTACGCTTTCGCATCGAGGCCCCGACGGAGAGGGCTATTTTTTGGCGCCGCTTGCGGGAGCTGGGTCTTTTTTGCGGTATGCCGCACTTGGCCATCGCCGCCTTTCCATTATTGATGTAGCCGGTGGGGCACAGCCCATGTACAACGAAGACAAGAGTATCGTAGTGGTATTTAACGGAGAGATTTACAATTACAAAAAAATCCGTGCCACACTCGCTGGTCGTCATACATTCGCTACGAGTTCAGACACCGAAGTGATCGTGCATCTCTATGAGGAGAAGGGGGAGGACTGTATCGTGGAGCTCGAGGGCATGTTTGCACTCGCGATATGGGACATGAAACAGGAAAAATTGCTTTTGGCGCGCGACCGTTTTGGGGAAAAACCGCTCTACTACTTTCAGACACCCAATGTATTTTTGTTCGGCTCGGAGCTCAAAGCACTTATGGTACATCCGGAGTTTCGCCGCGAGCTAGACACCGATGCATTACGTACGTACATGTTGTTTGAATGTCTGCCCGCACCGCACACGATGTTTCGGCATGCCTATAAATTGGAAGCGGGGCACACGTTGACTTTGCGCCAAGGGAAGATTGCGGTAAAAGCGTATTGGGATCTTGCGGATGCCGCGGCCCCACATCGTGCAGCTTTTACTACAACGAGCGAACGGGATTTGCTCGCCATGCTCGATCAAAAGCTCGACGCTTCGGTCTCAAAGATGCTGATGTCGGACGTACCGCTTGGCGTATTTCTCTCCGGCGGGCTGGATTCTTCCACAGTCGCCTATTATGCGCAAAAAAACTCTTCCAAAAAAATAGAGACATTCTCTATCGGATTTTCTGAGGCGTCATTTGATGAGTCCCCATATGCGGCACATGTCGCCAAGCGTCTGGGTACAGTGCACCATACAAGAGTATTCAACTCGCAGGATCTCTTGGATGTCATTCCAAAAATTTACGGACTTCTTGATGACCCTCTAGCTGATCCTTCGCTCATCCCGACCTATCTTTTGGCTTCGTTTGCGCGCGGGAGTGTGACAGTGGCGCTGGGAGGAGATGGATCGGACGAGTTTTTTATGGGGTATGCGACGTTCCAAGCGGAGAAGTTGGCGCATTGGTATATGCGCTTGCCGGAAGTGGTGCGCGAGCAAATAATCCGTCCGCTCATAAATAAAATGCCCGCCTCCCTCTCCTATATGAGTTTGGATTTTCGGCTCAAACGCTTTGTAAATAATCTTGGAGATGATGCAGAGTTTCGCAATCAGCGCTGGATCGCGGCGTTCGCACCGGAGGAGCTCTATCAGCTGTTCCCCAATTTTAAATTGGAAAAAAATCTCTATGAGGATATTGCAAAACACTTGCCACACGTCTCCTCTTTGGATATTTATCATCGGTTGAGTTATCTCTATACCCGGCATTATCTACAAGACTACGTGCTCGCAAAAGTTGACCGGGCAAGTATGTATAATTCTCTGGAGGTGCGCGCGCCGTTTCTCGATCCTGATCTTGCGGCGTTCGCATTTGCACTGCCATATCAGGAGAAGGTACGTGGGCTTACTACAAAGCATATACTGAAAAAACTCATGCGCCCGCGGCTAGGGCGGCGTATTGTTGATAGAAAGAAACAAGGGTTCCAGCCACCGATTGCGCATTGGCTACAGCGTGAGCTTGCAGATTTGGTAGATGCGCACTTGCATAAGCGCGTGTTGCAGGCGCAGGGGATTTTCAATCCGGGCTATGTCGCGCGGCTTGTGGATGAGCATCGTGCCGGCACACATGATCACCGCAAAAAACTTTGGACGCTCTTGGTATTCCAAATGTGGTATAAGCGATTTGGCATATAGGCATGTTCGATATACTTTCAACACAGCGACCGCGGACGGTGATTGTGCTGATAGCGGTTTTGGGGGTACTCTTCTCCCTGCTTTTTGCGGTGCAAAATGGCTCGATAGTTCGGACAGAGTTCGCCGATTATAGCGATGATGCAGAATCATACAATCGCATGGCGTTAAACATGGTTGCTCACGGTACGTTTGCCAATCCGGACGGTTCGTATTACGAATCAGTGCGTCGCTCTCCCGGGTACCCGTTGTTTCTTGCGGGGGTGTATCGAGTATATCCATCGCCGGTAAGTGTCTGGGTGATCAATGAGATGTTATTTGTGCTCTCCATTCTATTGGTGTGGCAAATTGCGTGTTTGTACTTGGAGCGTTCTTGGGCATATGTACCGGTGATGCTCTATGCGATTGCCTGGTTTGTAGCCGGATATGTGGTGCGGGTGGGCAGTGATTTTTTGGGGTTAGTGCTGGTACTTGGTTTTCTTCGGGGGTGTATTGCTTACCTCCAGACAAAAAAAATATCATGGGTTGTTCTTGTTGCTTTCGTGCTTGGATTTTTGGCGTTAGTGCGCCCAGTGATGCTCTATTTTGTGCCGGTCGCCGTGTGTTGGATATGGTGGGCAAGGTCCGATGCACGTATCCGGGGCCTCCGGGATGCGCTGCTGTTTGCGGGTATTGCCGCGTTGGTGGTGGTGCCTTGGATGTGGTGGAGCTTCCAGATCTTTCACTCTAGACAGCTTGCGGATAGCGGACACATTTTAGCCTGGCGATCCCGCGATGCGCTCATGTCTCCTGATCGTCTGTGGGCAACCGGCATAGCGGCGATTGCGGGAGACGTGACGGCGGATTATTTTTATCCGGGATATGCCCGCTATCCGGATCCCTATCCGCAGAAAGACCATATTACCGAGCGACGCCTTGCGATGCAACGTGCGGGAGTACCCGATGTAAAGATAAATGACTATTTTTTTCAAGAGGCGGTCAAGAATATCCGCGAGCACCCGCTGCCGTTTTTGCTGACCACGGGATTTAACCTGGTGCGCCTACATACGCCGCCTAATCATCAGGGGACTTCAGCATTTCATTTTTTGGCGGATGCTACGTATCCGAGTTTAGGGATGCGCATAGCAATCAATCTGCTACTGCGCATCATATGGTTTGGATTTCTCGGTATTGCGTTTTGGGCCCTGACTCTGTATAGAAAGGAGACAGGGGTATCTGGCCCGATATATCTTTTGCTTGTGCTCTGTGCGCTCTATACTGTGGGTATACAGGCGGTAGTGGTAGACTCCGAGTTTCGCTATATTCTTGCAGTCATGCCGATCTATATTATATTTTTTGTTCGGGGGGTGCGACGGATCGTACAAAGGTACGCAACTATATGAAATCAAATCTTATATCAATCGTGGTGCCGGTTTACAACGAGGAGGAGAATATCCCCGAGCTTTTGCGTCGTGTGGACGCGGTAGTGGTGCCACTTGGTGTTACCTGTGAGATTTTGTTTGTGGATGATGCAAGCATTGATCGTACGCCGCATATGCTTCACGAGATGGCGGTGGCCGACCAGCGGATCAAAGTTTTGAGATTCTCGCGCAATTTTGGGCATCAGAGTGCGGTGACTGCAGGTATCGACTACGCACAAGGGGACGCAGTGGTGCTACTTGATGGAGACTTGCAGGATCCGCCGGAGCTGATTACCGCATTTGTGCAAAAATGGCGCGAAGGGTATGACGTCATCTATGGTATCCGTAAAAAACGCAAAGAGTGGTGGGGCAAGCGCCTTGCCTACTATTTGTTTTACCGGTTGTTACGGGCGAGCGCAGAAGGAGTGGAGATGCCGGTAGATGCGGGAGACTTTAGTCTCATCTCGCGCCGAGCCCTGGATGTGGTCAAATCTCTTCCCGAGCGCAACCGATTTGTCCGTGGCTTGCGTACCTGGGTCGGATTTCGACAGGTGGGTATTCCCTATGAGCGTCACGAACGGTATGCCGGTAAACCCAAATATACTTTTTTACGCCTGTTGCGTCTTGCGTATGACGGCTTGTTCTCATTCTCTTCGGTGCCGCTTCATCTCATCACGCTTTTAGGGGTGATAGTCTCGGCGGCATCTTTTTTTGCTATCCTGGTCGTACTCTATTTTCGTCTGTTTACCAATCTTTCCATTCCCGGGTTTGCCTCGCTCGCGACGATCACCTTGTTTCTCGGCGGTATCCAGCTCCTATCCTTGGGGGTGATCGGCGAGTATATTGGCCGGATCTATGAGGAGACCAAACATCGTCCGGATTACGTTATAGAAGAGAAGATCGGCATTTAATTTTTTATATATGGTTTAAGTGTCTCGGCATATCGTCGGGTCATTTCTTTTTTGTATGCGGGGGCAACGTGTTCTACAGTATCTCCCATGTATTCTATGGGGACGCTTGAGACGAATGGGACGAATACTACTCCTGTGACTTGCTGTATCCGCTCCTCAATGCGCTTTATCGCGGGGCGTGATCGGTCGTATACCAAAGAGAGAATCGGGCCGTGTACTATGAGACATTGTATTGCATGGGATGTGCAGTAGGTTCCAATGACCGTGAGTGCCGCTCGGTTGGATCGCTCTACGCGCGGAGCTATGAATATTCCGGGATCAGTTTTCTTGCCGTTGGAAAACTGATCATCATGTTGAACAAAATAATCATCTCCGATAACGGGAAGAGGGGCCGAGCTCCCGCGTAGATGCTGGATGTACCATAGTATCTCTTGGGGATTGAGTGCGGCCTGTAGAATATCGGCGTAGGCATTTTTCCGTTTATAGGCATTTTGCATGTCGCCTATAGGTAGTTTGTCAAGTGATTCCAGAAATCCTTGTGTAGAGAATGGAGTTTTCCATGTGGTGAGCGTATGCATAAAAATAACTGTTTTGACGGGATGTTTTGCAACCGCGTGCCGCATGACGTTGTAGCTTCCAGCGATGCCAAAGCTACCGGTAAGGGCGAGGTTGAGTGTGGGTTGCCCAATGATTTTTGAAAATTCCCCGGCGTCTATGCCGAGGCCAGCGGAGCTGTCTCCGACAATGATGATGTTTACTGGTGCTGATGCTTGAATCTTTTGCATTTGATACTGCCGGATAACATCGTTGCTGGTATAGGGAATATCGAGCAAGTAGAGGGCCATGGAGATGATGAGTATGATCCCCATAAACCCCAGAAATACAAAGGTGAATTGTTTAGGCGTTATCATTTAAAAATTGAAATAAATAAATTCGGAAACGGTATTCATACTATAGAGCGAGACAACAAAGAGTATTATAGTGGCGGCGAGCGATGCGGTGTTTGGTTTGAATTTCGATGCAAGCTCGTTCGAGTTTTTCATGTAAAGTACTACTGCAAGCGCGATGGGCAGCCAGAGCAAGGGGACGAGTATGTCGTGTAGTTTGATATGGGCGAAAACATTGCCAAAGGTTATCTGTGGTTCAAAGAATAGAACGTATGGTTCTAAAAAACGTGGGAGGGCAATGCCATTCATGCCTCCCATGCCTTTGAGCATGCGTATTGCACGTTCCATGTCTCGTGCCCGAAAAAAGATCCATGCGATATTCACAAATTGAAATGTAATGAACCATGCAAGCATGGTCGGCATAGAGATGTTCGCTTTTTGCCAGAGCCGATAGAGGGCCATGGCGCTACCGTGGAGAATGCCCCATATGATGAATGTCCAGCCAGCCCCATGCCATAGCCCCCCAAGCAAAAATACGAGTATGACGTTGGCTATTTCCCGTACCGGTCCGACTCTGTTGCCACCAAGCGGAATATAGAGATAGTCACGCAGGAAATTGCTTAGCGTGATGTGCCAGCGCCGCCAAAAGTCCTGAATATTTTTTGCCTTGTAGGGCGAATCAAAGTTGTTTGGTAAAGTGATATTAAAAAGAAGTGCCGACCCGATAGCTATGTCCGAGTACCCACTAAAATCAAAGTATAGTTCAAAGGTATACGAAAGGGACGTGACCCACGCTTCGAGTAAAAGGAGCGGTGTGCGCGTACCAAAGCCACTATCCGCAGTGATAGCAAATGTATCAGCGATGATAACTTTCTTGAATAGTCCGATGCCGATGAGAAATAGGCCAAGCGCGATATTCTGATAGGCGACCTGTCGTTTTTCCAGGTCAGAAAATTGAGGAATGAGATCTTTATGGTGGACGATTGGACCCGCTATCAGATGAGGGAAAAAGGTAACGAACAGGGCATATGCTTCTAATGAATATCGCTCTCCCGGTTTTTTATATACATCTACCAAGTAGGCGATTTGCAGAAAAGTGAAAAAACTGATTGCAAGCGGTAATGCTAAATTGAGCGTTTCAAGATGGGTGTGACTAAATTGATTGAGATTCTCTATCAAAAAATCGGCGTACTTAAAATATGCGAGAAGACCTATGTTAGCGGCGATGCCAAACATAAGAGATATTTTCCGTTTGCGTGGTGTAGTAGTACCTTTGGCAAGATAAGACCCGAGGAGATAATTTCCGACGATAGATCCTAGAAGAATAGGAAGATGATTTATATTCCAAAAAGCATAAAATCCCAGTGAGGCGAGCGTGAGTGTGCCGAGTGCGAGGCGATGCCATGCTTTCGCGTTGAGATAAAAATAAACCGCGTATGTGAGCGGTAAAAAGAGTATAAGATATAGGTATGAGTTAAAAAGCATCGTTGTCGGAATGCGTTATGCTACGTGGCGGCGCTCCATGGTATGCGGTCTCGTCTGGTGATAAGCGGCGCATCGGTTTGGTGCCCATCTGTTCTTCTATGATATGGGCGATGATCCCTGGCATACGTCCGATGAGGAATATGCCATTTAGACTTTCTGCAGGGAGCTCCATATCCAAACCGAGCGCAGCAATTGCTCCATCAATGTTGAGCGGTAGTAGTTGAGAAAAAGTCTTTGCGGCCATGGTCTCGATCTCTTCCGCAAGCACGGCGTGTGGGCCGGAGAGCTGTAGGTCTCGGGCGAGCGAAAGTAGTGTTTTGGTGCGTGGGTCTTGCTTAGTAAATAGTTTATGTCCATATCCTGGCAATCGTTTAGCTTCTTGCTTGTAACGCTCGACAAGTGCGGACGCGCTTTCTTGTTTGGTAACGGCAACTGCGAGCATCTGGGCGGCTTGGGTTATCGCTCCGCCGTGACGTGGTCCCAAAGAAAGCACGCCAGCAGCAGCTGCTGCTGGCAGGGTTGCTCCTCCTGATGTTGCGATGCGCGCTGTCATAGCTGAAGGGGTGCCTATGCCATGGTCTATGGTGGTTATGAGCATGGCCTCAAACAGCTTTGTTTTTTGTTTGGTGGGGATTTCTCCAAAGAGTATCAGCCATATCGTTTCCGCAAAGGAGAGATTTGTAGCGAGCTCATCCAGACGGTATCCGCGGATACGCTCTCCATCACTGGAGACTTCAGAAATACTTGTTTCCCATTGCATAAGATAATACTAGGGATGGATAGCTTTTTTGACAAGGAACGGGAGATCGTATACTTCGTCGGCTACCAATATGCCTGCTTTTTGGAGAGCTTCTTTTTTTGTCTCGATATTGCCCATGCCTCTATCGAGGAGTGCTCCGGCATGTCCGAGGGGCGTCTCACTGGGGAGGTAGGCGCTACTTGTGCCACCTATGTATATGGCAACCGGTTTCGTGATGATCCCAGATTCTTTACCGGTGATAATTTCTTGCTCATGTGAGCCTCCCACTTCTCCAAAGATGGCAGTTGCTTCTGTCTGCGGGTCTTTCTCAAACTCTTCCAAAAGTTCAGTGTATGCGGTGCCTATCAAAAAATCGCCACCAATGCCGATTGCGGTACTTTGTCCCATGTTTTGTTGATGGAATATCCATGAGAGCTCATTAGTCATTGCTCCGGAGCGCGAGATGATGCCGACAGATCCCGGCCGGTATATAGCTTCAGGCGTGGGTCCACCTAAAAGTCCGAGGCGTCCAATCTCGGGAGCGAGGATGCCGATGGAGGCGGGGCCAATGATGCGTGTGCCAGCTTCATGGGCTATGGCAAGGATTATAGCAGTATCCTGTATGGGCACTCGTTCGACTACAATGACGAGGAGCGGTATCTTTGCGGCTATCGCCTCTATGGCCGCTTCTTTTACTGCGCGAGGAGGCACCACCAAAAGAGAGGCATTCAATTCTGGGAATGATTGCTTCGCCTCCCGCACGGAGTCAAAAACAGGGATTTCATCAATGAAAGTGCCGCCTTTGTATGGTGCGACGCCGCAAAGGACATTCGTGTGATATGTGCGCATGGCAGTAAGGGCATGGTAGCCTTCTTTGCCGGTAATGCCTTGTACCAAAACGCGCGTTTTTTTGGATAAGAGAATCGCCATATAAGCAGATGTTATGTTTAGTAGGCTTTTGCGACAAGTATGGCGGCAGTTTCACTCATGGGTATCTCTTTGCCGAAGAATGCAAGATTCAGATGGAGTTTTTGCGCTACCGCCTCCATCATTGTTTTTGCTCTTACATCTCCGGGTCCAGCTCGACGGATGACAATAGGGTAAGACGGACGCGCTTCTTCAAGTGCTCGTATGATGCCGGCGAATGTTTCATCAATCTGCGTGAAATTTGCAATGGCACCTGCTATCCAGAGCCCGCGCAAATTTGGTTTGGACATAACGATGCGTGCAAGTTGGTAGACTTTTTCTTGGGGTGGATTCCCGGAATATTCACTGTAGTTTGCCGGTTTACCGCCGGCTTTGAGCAGTGCATCCATGCACACGAGAGATGCTCCGCCACCTGAGAAGAGTATGCCGATATCGCCGTCAAGATCCATATAGGTTCCTGCCGTACCCCGATAATAAAATGCTCCGGTATCGATGATTTGGGCAGAGAGCTCTCGGGTAGTAAGGGGGCGCAGAAAGGGAGACCTTGGAGGATATATTGCATCCCATGTGGGGTGACGCCAAAAAGCGTTTTTATCGAGTTTGATTTTTGCATCAGCGGCGATCCATCCATGCATATAGGTTTGCATCAGCGGATTTATCTCCAAGAGATGCATGTCTTCTTGAAGAAATGCCGTGTACAATTTTTCTATGAGCGCGAGCACTTCGCGCGTATTTTTTGGGTCAAGCCCGATCCGAGAGAGCGCGTTTTGTATTTCTTTTGTGGGTAATGCGCGCAAGAGGGGGAGCGATACGGTTTCAAGCGACGCAGACTTCTCTCGAGCTGATTTTTCAATACCAACTCCACCGTGATGGGATAGCATGAGGAGAGGAGCATGCCGGAGTGAGTCGTAACTAAAAGAAAGATAGAGCTCTTTCTTTGCAGCGATTTTTTTTTCGATGCGTACAGTATCTACCTCTTGTCCCTGTATACGGAGACGGTAGATTTTTGTTAGGGCATCCGCAAATTCCTGCGCATTCTGTGCGAATAAAATGCCGTGATGTAACGAGCGTTTTCCGGATAGAACTTGTGCCTTTACCACTACGGGATAAGAAATCGGTTGGGGCAAGGTATTGTCGCTTTGTTTGCTAATTTCAAAGCCATCCGGTATTGGGATGCCATATTTTGCAATGAGGGCTTTTGCTTCAAACTCATACAGTCTCATGTTACCGATAGTAGCATGATTAGTTTTCTACAGCATTATTTCGATGTTGTATTTCATAATGTCTATGGCTTGGAGTGTATACAAAATAGTTTTCTCATCGTTATAATAGTATGTATACGCGGCTTTTTCTTGAAAAATATCGATAACTGTGGCATGATATGGAAATGGAAAAAGGTCCTTATATTTCCGTTATAGTACCGTTTTTCAATGAGGAGCATACAATAGGCGAGCTGCATAGGCGGCTTGTTTCGGTTTTGGGGGGCCTTGGTAAACCCTACGAAATTATTTTTATCGATGACAGTTCAAGCGACCAGACATTTGAACGGATGCGTGGTTTACGGCCCTTGCGGGCATTCAGCTTGACACATAACGCCGGCCAGACCAAGGCTTTTGGTTTGGGGTTTGCCAAATCCCGGGGCGAGATTATCGTGACGCTGGATGGGGATCTTGAAAATTTTCCGGAGGACATCCCAAAGCTTGTGGTAAAAATCGAAGCGGGTGCGGACGTGGTGGCGGGATGGCGCAAGCATCGTTGGCAAGGGCAGTATCTCACGCGCAGACTCCCATCGCTTTTGGCAAATCGCCTGATCTCCTGGGTATCCGGCTATCGCATACATGACCATGGCTGTTTTTTGCGGGCATATCGGCGCAAGTTTTTGGAAGGGTTTGATTTTCAAGGTGCGGCCCAGCGTATGGTGGTCTCCTATGCCGCACTCCAAGGTGCGCGTATTACCGAGATTGAGGTGGGATATGCGCCGCGCAAATACGGCGTCTCAAAGTTTGGTCTCATGCGCACGTTCGAGGTGCTCATTGATCTTTTAATGCTCCAATTTTTGCATCGGTTTGATTCCCGACCGCGGCATTTTTTCGGAGCATTTGGTCTCGTGAGTCTGTTCTTCTCCGGCGTGGCATTCTTGCTGATGGTGTACCTTAAAGTTTTTAAGGCGGTGCCGTTTATTATCACCCCGCTCCCGCTGGTGGTAACACTCTTTTTTGTCGTGGGGCTCCAACTCATGCTTATGGGGATTCTTGCCGAGATTATCGTCCAAAAACGCAATAAAGAAATGCCATTTGTTTTTGAAGTCAAGGATACAATTGAAGCGTAGTATGATACAAAAATGCCTCATCATTGGGTCTCTCGTCTCTGTTGCGGTGTGCTCTGCGCTTGCGTTTAATGCACTTACCGGATTTTCCGATCGTACGACAATTGCCGAGGAGCTCCTGCCGGATCGGATTAGTTTTGGCGACCGCCACATAGCGCGCGCGATGTATCTTCTGGAGCATGGCACGTTGGGTGATGAAGTAGAGCCGTTTCTCGGCGGATTTGCCCGGGGTCCGGTAGAGCCGGTGGTTATCGCCACATCATTTTTTCTGCTTGGCGAGCGTCTGTGGTCTTTTTGGATTATACAGATACTGTTTTTTGTAGGCGCGGTACTCTATCTCTACGGCATCGGCAAACGATTTTTGGGGGATGGGTGGTTTGGGGCGTTGCCTGCTTTTATGCTCGCACTTTTTTGGGGGGAGAATACGCAAGTTTTTTTTCTTAATAATGAAGTGCTTGCAAGTTTTTTTATTACGGGATTTGCCTATTATCTGCTACGGTACTACGAGACGGATCGTCCCTATTTTTTAGGGCTGGCGGGTGCACTTATTTCATTTTTGGTACTTGCCAAGCCAATATTTGAGTATTTTTTGCCGGTCATAGTCTTGCTCCTCGTTCTGCGTATCTGGCGTCGGCACGGTGTGCCGGGGGCGATGTGGCATGGCGCGGTATTTGCCGGGGCACTTCTGCTTATAGTGGGAGGGTGGCACGTGCGCAATCATGCTGTTTTGGGGACCTATCGAATATCGGCGGGGGGACATGCGATTCTTATGCGTGCAGAGAGCGCACTTTATCCTGACAAGACGATTGTGGGCTTTACGATTGCTTCTATCGCAGGCGATTATATTGCGGATAAGTTTGTGCCGGGGTATGCCGCGCTCGAAGAGCCGCGACGTATGATCCGTGCGGTGTTTAACACACGCCGTCCCGAGATGCGCCGGTCCGGACTTACTGAATTTCAGACTGATGAGATTTTTCTGAGCGAGGCGACGACTATCATAAAAGAACACCCGGTGCGGTATCTTGCCTTGACACCGGCATGGCTGTTTCGGCTCAATAGCCCGCCGCACTATCGAGGGTCAAGTATAGAACGGATGTTTGTCGGATCTCACGATAAGCTCCCCGACGTCCTGAAGATTTTGATAAACGCGCTTATCCGTATTCCCTGGGTAGTATTGATGTTCTTGGGGATCGGTGAGGCGCTCCGGCGTGCTTGGCGGGGGCGGCAGGAGATATCGTTTTTTGTGCTTATTGCGGTCTTTATGCTCTACAATAATATGGTCTACTCCTTGCTTGCGCATGCCGAGGCTCGCTATCTCTTCCCCTCACTGCCATTTTATTTTTTGTGTTTGGGCCTTGTTTTTCAGAGGTATTTCTTAAAAAAGCCACTCTCTATATGAATCGATATGCAGTTATTTTTTTAATACTATGCACTATGGTGTCGGCGTTTCTTATGAACGCGATCAACGGTATTTCGGCGAGTACCACGTTTGAAAAAGAGATAGCCGCCGGATATGATGGTTCAGGCAACGGCTATATTGCAACCGCACTCCGTCTTCTGGAGGCTGGGGAGTTTAGCGACGAGACGCATTCCTTTTTTGGCGCAGTGCCGACGGGGCCGGTGTACGCCATATTTATCGCCGGTGCATTTTTGCTCTTTGGCAAATCGCTTTGGGCGATCTGGATCTTGCAGATGATAGCATTTGCCCTTGCAGTCATCTTGCTTTACAAGTTCAGCAGTTATTTTTTTACCGGGATGTGGGCGATAGCGCCGGCGTTTCTCTTCGCGCTCTTTTGGGGGGCATCGCTATTCGTGTTTCATCTCAACAATGAGATTATTGGGCTTTTGTGTGTGACGGGCTTTATGGTCGCCATGTTTTATTATGCAGAGACTAGTAGGATTCGGCATCTCTTGACCGCCGCTTTGTGCGTGTCTTTACTTATCCTTATCAAGCCGATCTTTGAATATTTTATAGTACCGATGCTTGTGGTGGTGGCGTGGAGCGCATTGTACCGCTCGCGCGCGTATACGCAGGCGGCGCGTCATGCGGGAGTATTTTTAGGAGTGTGCGTCCTCTTGGTGGGCACATGGCATGTACGCAATTATCGGGTGCTTGATTCGTATACCGTCTCGACCGGCGGGCATGCGTTTTTGATACGTGCCACAAGTGCCACATATCCGCAGGATACGATGACAGGATTTTTCCTCTCTACCATGCTCGGGGATCTGATCGCCGGGGAGGTGGTGCCGGGATATGCCGAGCGGGCGGAGCCTGCAAATACCATCCGTGAGATATTCAACAAACGCCGCGTCGAGATGAAGGCCGCAGGGCTTTCCGAGGTGGATGTGGATAAGATATTTTGGGCTGAAGCAGTAGATATCGCCCGTACCCATCCAACAGCACTCGTGCTCACCACACCGGCATGGTTGTTTCGGCTCAATAGCCCACCGCGTCATGATGGGGGGATGCTCGAGCATTTATTTGTAGGTACCTATCCGGGAATGCCTCTCTGGCTTAAAATAGCTATAATCTTAGGTATACGTACCGTTTGGTACGGATTTATCGCCATCGCGCTCTGGTGGATATTCCGGGAGATGGTGCGATGCGGTGATTACGTCCAAAGTGTTGTGTTTTGGAGCATCGGACTTCTCGTGCTCTATACCAATGCTCTGTATGCCGGGTTTGCCCATGCGGAGGTGCGTTATGCCCTCCCGCTTATGCCGATATATATATTCTTTTTTGTCTTGGGTTTGCATGACCTATGGATATCTCGTACGAAAAAACCTATCATGAATTAGAGGAGACGTTTTGGTGGTTTGTCGCCCGTCGAGACATGATGCGGCGGCTTTTGAGTGATGTCTCGCACCAGGCAAAAGTGCTGGAGGTGGGATGTGCCTCCGGAGTTTTTATGCGGGAGCTCGCGGCTATTGGATTTGGCGATGTTTGGGGGGTAGACATTAGCGATCGGGCTATAGAGCAGTGCAAAGCGCGTGGAATTTTGCGTGCTTCATGCCAAGATGCGGCCAAAATGGATTTTCCGAATGCTTCGTTTGATGTATTGACAGCCTCGGATGTTTTGGAGCACATAGCGGACGATCAGGCGGCACTGCACGAATGGTATCGGCTATTGCGGCCGGGCGGTACACTGGTACTATTTGTTCCTGCCCATATGTTTCTCTGGAGTCCGCACGATGTGGCCAATAGACACGAGCGGCGCTACAGCCGCTTGGAGCTCGAACGTAAGGTTCGGGGTGCAGGATTTTCTTTAGAACGGGTATCATACTGGAATACGCTTCTCTTTTTCCCGATTGCGCTCGTAAGGTTTATTTTGCAAGTACTTCCATATGCTTCCCGCAAAAGCACGGGACAGCTCCACGGGACGAATGCGCTTATTAATGGACTACTCAAACGGCTCCTACTCTTGGAGAATGTCTATCTCGGGAGTGGCCATAATTTTCCTTTCGGGGTGAGCCTGATGGTGGTAGCGAAGAAGTAAGTTATGCACAGCATTTTTATTGTTCTTGTGAGAAAAGCGTATACTTAAAAGCATTACCAAAATAATTTCATATTATGCAGGGGATCAGCTCTAATTTAGCTTTTTGGCGTGAGCAACGGACGGCTGTCATTGTGTTTCTGGTGACGGTTTTTTTGTCTCTTACGCTTTCCGTAGGACTTGCCACTACGGTAGGTACCAATATCGATAGCACTGGAACCATTGGTGTTGCCACCACGACACCATCCCAAGAGTTGGGTATTGTGGGCGATATCTTTTTAACAGGAGGAATCGGGGTCAATGATGCCACGACTTCGGCCGGAGGTATTGTCGCCGATCATGCTGATTTTGGCATGTTACAGGTGGGCACTGGCTCGGCCATCTCTAAGTTTCTCCATGGGACCTGTGCAATCAACCCGCCAGCATTGAAAGCGCAGACTGCTACTACGACTGCTTGTGCCGCTACGGGGGTCACGACTTCTTCAAAGGTCATGCTCACGCCGCCGTTTCTTGAGTGGCAGAATGATGGCAATGTACAGGGAAGTCTCGTGTTTGTAGCCGCATCCTCTACCGCTACGAACGTTATTCGGGTACAGGTAGGCAATTCCAGCACATCTACGGCCGTTGATGGTGCTTCAGCCACGTGGTCGTGGTTCTCATGGCAGTAGGCATAACGCTTTATTTATCTAAATTTATGCGCTATGCCTAGAAAAATTATAGGATTTTTATTATCACTTCTCTTTTTGTCCAGTTTTGCTTTCGAGGCGTACGCGGCGACAGTCTCGGAGGATATCACTATCCAGACATCGAACGGCAATGGCTCGGTGACGTTGCTGGCTGGATCATCATTTGACTCGATGTCGGTGCAAGGCGGGGGATTTGAGTTTACCCTGTCTGGCTCACAACGGGTTACACTGCGCTCCTCAAACAGGGCCATTTTACTCAACACAAGTGCCGTAACTTTTAGCTGTGAAGGGACGTATTCCGAACTTATCTTGCCGGCTTCGGCAGGCTCAACTATTGGTGTCGGTGTAGAAGGGTTTGCTTGCTCTGGTAATAGCGGCGGGGGTGGCGGATCTGCCGGTCCTGCGCCTGCAAGCTCGGGGTCTTCTAGTAGCAGTTCTAGCTCTTCTACAGATACTACCACTGTAACGACTGCCACGGTTGTTTCTGCTACCTCTACCCCGAGTACTACCCCGCAAAGCCAACCGCTAGCTCCAGTGAGCGCGCCTGTCTCCTCCCCGGTACCGTCTCCATTTGCCGATATCGCTGGATTTAGCAGGACTTTGAAGGTCGGTGTGTCGGGTACGGATGTGGAGCTCCTCCAAAGGGCGCTTGCCACGATGCCCGAGATTTACCCCGAGGCCAAAGTCACTGGATATTTCGGTCCGGCTACACTTAAGGCAGTTCAGCGTTTCCAGGAAAAATATGGTGTCACGACCGCGGCTAACAGCGGCTACGGACTTGTAGGTCCTGCCACGAGAGCCAAGCTGGTAGAGATATTTGGCGGTGCTAGTGCTCCCTCTCTTCCTTTACCACCAGTTTCTACTGTACTCCCGGGATCGGGTAAGTTTACCCAAGAACTCCAGACGGAGGACACGGGTGATGCAGTCATAGAACTGCAGGCGTTTCTTGCCACGATGCCCGAGATCTACCCCGAGGCCAAAGTTACTGGATATTTCGGTCCGGCCACCAAGGCAGCGGTCAAGCGCCTCCAGGCTAAGTATGGTTTGAGTCAGGTGGGTCGCGTAGGTCCTGCTACTATGGCCAAGCTCAACGAGCTTAGCGGTGGCACGTCAGTCGGATCTGAAACCATTGCACCGCAATCTACGCCATCTTCAGGTGGTAGTGGTGATGCAACAGCGCTCCAGGCCCAAATGCTAAGTCTCCAGCAAATGGTGGACGCACTCAACAGCCAACTCAAGGCAAAAAACGGACAGTAGGATTACTATCCTCTTGCCAACAAAAAACTCCCCGAGTGGGGAGTTTTTTGTTTTTCAACAGTTTTTGTAAGTGATTTCTTTTTTTTGAATTTGAGGTTAGGCACCATTTCCAACATAGATTCACCTTTAATTCAAGCAAAACTTTGCGCTACCCTAAAGGTATCAGCTCTTTAATTTCTCTCTAGCTACCGTAGAGACTGCAGGAGGTACCACTACCCAGCAAAACTACAAACAAACCTACAGCTACTCTTCCATTGGCAATATTACCAACAAGAGTGATGTCGGCTCCTACACCTACGCGGGAGACACCGGATCCCTCTACGCCAATCCCCGTGCCGCCACCTCCATCAATGGGACAATCTCCGGAAGTTCGACTTCCGGAGACAACACCACCATAGCCTACATACACTCTGATCACTGGGTTTGACAAAGGTGATTATGGATGTACCATAAAGGCTTGGAAAATCAAGAGAATGAGAAAATATCTTTGATTGAAGAACTAGCGGCTTTGATCCAACGCACCGTTGTGCATGATATTGCCGTGATCAAGTCCGATATTACCGAAATTAAGCAGGACGTCAAAGATATTTATTAAAGAATGGACGATCATCGATCATAAGCGATGGATTAAGAAACTCGAAGGGGAAGTAAGAGAATTACGCAAGGAGCTCGCAATGTAGAGTATTAATAGTTCCCTCTTGGCATATGTGAATTGCCATCTTATCTCCCGCCTCGGGAGATCATCACAAAAAATGTTTTGAGCAGTATCGTCATATCAAGTGCGAATGAACGGTTCTTGATGTAGTAGAGATCATACTGCATCTTTTCGGGCGCGTCCTCCACGGATGCGTCATTTTTCATGGAGACCTGTGCCCAGCCGGTAATACCCGGAGGGACTAGAAGGCGCATCTCATAAAACGGGATCTCTTCTTTGAGTCTGGCAACATACTCGGGCCGCTCGGGACGGGGTCCCACAAAAGACATCTCGCCCTTGAGTACATTCCAGACCTGCGGGAGCTCATCGAGATAGCAGGCGCGCAGAAGCCTGCCAAATGGATATTGGCGTTGGTCGTTTTCGGCAGACTTAACCTCGCTCATCCGCTCTGCACCCAGGCGCTGACTGCGAAACTTGGCAAAGTAAAATGTTTTGCCGGCTCTCCCTACGCGTTGCTGACGAAAAAATAGAATACCGTCACCCGATCGCGCTCGGTATTTTTTGTAGGCAATGATCTCGCGCGGGGTAGAGAGAATAATACCGACCGCTATAAATGGCAGGATGAGGATGATGCCACAGGTAAACCCGATAGCAATGATGATATCGGAGGCACGCTTGGAGATCTCATAGAGGCGTTTTTTGCCACCGGCAAGATTTTCCAAAAACCAAATTTCGGAGATGAGTGAGGTGGGGATTTTGCCGGTGAGATTTTCGTAAAATGTGGGGAAGTCGGCGAACGTTACCCCAGTGGGCAGGAGATTGTAGAGCATCCGTACAAACTCTTTGCGGGATTTTATGTCTTGAGAGGCTACGACGAGCGTGATTTTTTTGTGCTTGATGATAGGGCCAAGATCGCTTGTAGGTGCCGCAATCTCGATAGTAGTCGCGGGGAGCGCCGTCTCATCGGTGTGCATGAGTACGCTCGCTGTATATCCAAGCTGGGGGTTTTGGTTGAGAAACTCTGCAAATGCGATCACCTCGGGTGATACGCCGAGAAACAAAACATTGGTCTTTGAGGCGCTCCGCAGTACGCTACTAAAGAGCATCCGCCATCCCATAATAAGTGCAAACGACAGGAATGACTGGACAAGCAGGTTAGTCTTGGGGGTGATGCCAAATGCAGGCACCAGATAGAATAAGAGAGCGGCGACAATAATCGATGCGGCCATGCTTTTGATGAGACGTTCACGCACTAGGGTATTGGTAGCCCATGCCTCCTGCTCATAGAGTCCAGCGATAAAAAAAATGAGAATCCAAAAAGAGAATACAATACTAAATGGGGCAAGATGAATATCCCAGACCCATTGAAACTCCGCAGGCGGGTACTTTACGAGTATAGTGGCAAGCAGTCCGGCATAGAGGGCGACCAGATCCCCCGCAAGAAGCGCGAGACTGTAGATGCGGCGTTTTTTCATATGCATATATCATAACGCCTGGCGTCCAAAAAGTTCAATCAAGTGCGGTTTCTCTATTCTCTCTGGTGTCGAGTACGCTATACTGCGGGTATGCAAAGATTTGTAGCTCGGCAATGGCAGATTACGGCGCTTTTGGTATTTGCGGTTGCCAATCTTTTTGGTATTTGGGCGGCCCAGCCGTTTGTGGTGAGCGGGGACTCTTTGGCCTATTTTGAGACTGCAAAGTTTTTGGGGGGGCTGGAGGGCGGGGTACTGCATCCTGCGCGTATACTAAAACCCCTGGGGCCGATGCTTGCCTATCTCATCGGGCAGGTGACGGGGCGGGGCGTGGAAGAGGGGCTACTCATTGAAAACGTGATATGGTATCTCCTCATGGCACCAGCTATCTATGCTCTTTTGCGGCGCATGTCCGGTGGCGACAGGAACCAAGCGTTGTGGGGGAGTGTCTTGTTCCTCTCGGCGTATCCGATGCTTGCCTATGGCATCTCGTATATGACGGATATTTCGGGGTGGTTTTTTACGGTTTGGGGATATTATTTTGTGGTGCGGTTTATAGATGAGCGGACTCTGCGCGATGCATTTTTTGCAGGGCTTGTCATGGCGGTAGGTTTTTTGTGTAAAGAATATGTTGCGGCGGTTGCCATCTTTTTCTCATTGGCGGCATGTATTACCCCTGGCTTTTGGTGGGAGGATCGTCTGCGGGCACTTGCACTATTCGCGTTGCCGGTGCTTGTGATTGCCGGTGGCTGGCAGGTTTTTTGCTGGGCGACGTATCATGTGTCGTACTTGAGCTGGTATCAGGCGGGAGGGGTGAGCCATTACGAGCTCAAAGTATTGCCGTTTATAGTAAAAAGTTTTGTGGGAGTGTTTCTTTTGGGTTGGGTGGCTGCGCTCGCCGGTTTGCGGACGCTTTGGCGTGAAGGATCAAGCCGTGAGCTGCTACTCCTAAAATTACTTGTGTTGCCGTCAGTATCGTTTCTTTTGTGGCATGTGGCATCCTCACGCATTTATTTTATAGCCGCCATCCCAGCAGCATTTTTGGCCGGCGTGTATCTGGAGCGTCTCTACAAAACAAATCGTCTAATTTTTTGGTCAGTGTTTTGTTTTCTCATCGCTGGCGCCTATGCTTGGTACTTGTGGGGAGGTACTATTCGGCCTGCAGTTTGGCCGGGCATTGAGCTGTAGCTACGAGGAGTTGGGCATGATATAGTACAAAAATGCAAAGAACACCCGCGGAATCGGCATTGGTGTGGACTGCTCGTATCGGCGTCCTCCTGGTTGTTTTCTTGACCCCATTTTTTGTCTCGAGCTCCATGTTTTTCCCATATATTACCGGGAAAAATTTCTTTTTTCGTATTATAGTCGAGCTGACGTTTGGCGTCTGGGTGGGACTCGCAATCGCGAGCGCACGGTATCGACCCAAAAAAGGCATTATTCTCTGGGCGTTTGCGGGGTTTGTAGCGGCGCTCTCTATCTCTACTATAGTAGGTGCGAATCCCTATCATAGTTTTTGGTCAAACTTTGAGCGCATGGAGGGTTTGATTACGCTTCTCCATCTTCTCGTACTCTTTTTGGTGGCGTCCTCGGTGTTTCAGAATGAGCGTGAATGGCGCCTCGTGTTTTATACGTCCATGGCCGCGAGTATCTTTATCTCCATATACGGGGCGCTCGAGCGTTCGGGTGTGGTTTCTCCGGGTGGCTCGGTTGCGGGCAGTGCGGGGGCGGCACGTATCTTTGCAACTTTGGGTAATCCTATTTATCTTGCCGCGTATCTTTTAGTACATTTGTTTCTTCTGGGGTTTTTGCTCTCACGCACCAACCAGATTTGGATCAGGGCCTCATACGCCGCAGTCATACTATTTGAGTTTTTTGTGTTCACCGCCGCAGGTACGAGAGGCGCTTTTATCGGGCTTATCGCAGGGATTGGGGTGTTACTGCTTCTTGTCATCTTACTGTCCAAAAATCGTAATATTCGGCTTTTGGGAGTGGGTGTTATCATGGTGGGCGCCCTGGGACTTTTTGGGTTATTCCAGCTACAGGGATCGGATTTTGTGACATCGCGCCCGCTCTTGCGTCGTCTCACGGACGTCAACATTGCCTCTTCTACGGTGCAATCCCGTTTTCTTATCTGGGGTATCGCGGTGCAAGCATTCAAGGAACGGCCGTTTTTTGGCTGGGGCCCGGATAACTTTATCATCCCGTACGCCAAATATTACAATCCCAATCTCTACGGCAACGAGCCGTGGTTTGATCGCGCACACAATATGTTGCTCGAGTGGCTGGTCGCGGGGGGTGCAGTAGGATTTTTGTTGTACCTTTCTATTTTTGTTGCGGCCGGTATGGTGCTCTGGCGGATGTTTCGGGCCAATACATTTACTTCCTTGGGAGTAGGAGCTCTCTTGGGGCTTTTTATCGCCTATCTGGTGCAAAATATTTTTGTATTCGACAACATCGTAACCTATATCCTTACCACTTTGGTGCTCGCTTTTCTGCATAGTGTGGGATCGGCGGCTACCACGGCCCCTCTGTCTTATAAGCCTATAGACTCGCGACGACTTACCGTAGTGCCGATAGCACTCGTGTGCTCTATCTTGATTGCGGTTGCGCTCAACGCGCGGCCGATGAGTGTGGCCGCCGGTATTATCGAGAGTCTTAATTCTACCGGTCAGGGTACGGTGACCGATTTTCTTACGCGGTATGATGCGGTGCTCAAGCAGGGGACGTTTGGCCAGACCGAGGCCAGAGAGCGTCTCGTGGATCTTGCTATTCAGTCTGCGCCCACACAAGATCAGCAGACGTTTGAGCAGTACTACCCATTGCTTGTGCGTAGTATCGATGAAGCAAAGCAGGAGATCGAGCGTACGCCGGATTCTTTGCGGCACTTGATAACGCTCGGCAAGCTCTACCAATTGCAATTTGCGATGACACGAGATGAGGGGGCGCGCGACAAGTCGCTTGCTACCTATCAGCATGCCATTGAAGTCGCCCCACATTATCCGTCTACCTATATAGGACTTGCAGAGACATATCTTGCGGCAGGCGACTATGCGAAAGCCGCTGGGAGCATTGATGGGATTCTCAAGGAGATCGATCGACCCAATCCATTGTTTTTCACGGCGATTATGGTGAGTGCGATTGCGGGAGACTATGATATGGCGATGCGCCAGATTGATGATTTTGCGGCAATCACCAAAAAAACCGATGGCACAAAACTTGCGTTGGATCGCGAAACTATGGAGGATGTTACGCGTCGTTCACTCACCAGCAGGAATCCCGAAGGGCGAGAGCATTTTTTGCTCAAGGTGCTTGAGTACCTTCGAGAGGACTCCAAAGAAAACCCGATTGTCTATATGGGGCTCGCAGAGACCGAGGTGCAGCTTGGCAAAAAAGCAGAAGCAAAAATCTATGCAGAGCGAGCGGTCGCGGCAGCACCCGAGTATAAACCGCAAGTAGATCAGTTTCTCAAGGAGGCAGGCATACAGTAAGGCATCATCTCAACTTAGGGCGAGCGTTATACGTTTGATATGAGTATGCATCTCGAAAAAATTACGCATTGGCTCTTGGGAGCTGTTCTCTTTCTCGTCCCGCTTGTTTTTTGGCAGGGCGTGTTTTTCCCGCATGTGTTTACCAAGGTTATTGTATTTCGTGTGTTGATTGAGTGTGCGGTCGCCTCATGGGTTGGGCTCCTCTATCTCCGACCAGAGTATCGTCCGCATTTTGGGTGGGTACTCTGGTCGGTCGTAGTTTGGATGGGGGTACTCCTCTTGAGTATGATTTTTGGGGTGAACGCCTATAAGAGCTGGTGGTCTGATTTTGAACGTATGACGGGGGTATTTACCCAACTGCACCTTCTCTTTTTTGTGATAATGCTTGCAAGTATCATGCGTCAGAGAAGCGATTGGGTATGGTGTTTCCGCATATCAGCCATATCTGCTACGCTCGTGGCTCTCTATGGTTTCATTGAGGCGATGCAGGCTGGTGGACGTATTATCGCCACTATAGGCAATGCCTCATTTTTGGCGACCTATCTACTTGGGGCTTTGTGTGTTGTCGGCTGGTTATTTATTGATAGCTGGGGTCAAAAGCGACGATCGCATGCTGTGCTCTCTATGTATGGTGCGGCAGGTATTTTGTATGGGGTGGTTTTAATGCTCTCCGGTTCGCGCGGCGCGTTGCTCGGTCTTGCGGCAGGGGTGGTATTTGCGTGCGCGTGGATATGGTGGTTTTTTCGTGGCCTTGGTGATCAAGATAAGGCTCGCTATACGCTACTACGCCGTGTGGCGCTTGGAGTGCTTGTGTGCGTGGTAGTGTCGGGGAGTTTTGTATTATTTGCTCCGGATCTCGTGCGCCGCGTAGCACCTACCTCGCTCCAGCGCATTGTGAGCATTGATACAGGACAGCGCACGGCAAGTGCCCGTTTGCTTACCTGGCAGGTTGCTTGGCAAGGATGGCAGGAACGGTTGCTTTTGGGATGGGGACCTGAAAACTTCAACGTGCTTTTTGATCGGCACTATAATGCGTATCTCTATGAACAGGAGCCATGGTTTGATAGGGCGCATAATGTATTGTTTGATATAGGGAGCACATCGGGTATTTTTGGTCTTGGGGCGTATCTTTCGATGTTTCTCGCTTCTTGGGCGGTGCTAATCCGAAGTACGCGCCGACGTCCCGAGATGTTTTTGGAGACAGCAGTCATCGCGTTCTTTTTTATGGCCTATTTGGTACAGAATTTATTTACTTTTGATGTGCTAACTTCGGTGATTTTCTTGTATCTTTTTATGGCCTATTTGGTTGTGCAGGAGCCACCTCTCTTGAACTCACCGACACATATACCATCGCAAAAAACCTATCCGGTATGGCTTGGCGTAGCGAGTGTTGTGGTGCTTGTGGGGGTGCTGTATGGAGCGTCCGTCCGTCCGTTTCTTGCGAGTGCCGCCGGGCATGCAGGATGGGAGGAACTGCGAAACCTAGGGAGCGACCAAAAGGCCATAAGATATTTTGATCAGGCGATTGCGTACGGTACCTATGGCAATACTAATCTTCGGCGTTTTCCAGCGGATTATGTATTTGAGTTTATCAAACAGGGTGGCAAACGCTCCGATGAGTCTATGCGCACACTCTTTGTCTATGCAATGCGACGTATGGATGAAAATATTGTCGCGGATCCCCAGAATGTAAAGTGGCCAATGTATGCGGGGCAACTCGCGAATCTCTATGCAGTACGGTTTCGTGATGTGAGTTTCGCAGCCAAAGCGGAGGGCTACTATCTTGCCGCACAACAACTCTCGCCCGCTCGTCCACAGATTTATGTAGAGCTTGCCCAAGCGCGTAAAGTCCAAGGCAATATTTCGGGCATGTGGGAGATTCTAGACGCAGGTATCAAGATGCTTCCTGAGTACACAGTATTTTATTTAAACGAGGCGGCTCATGCGATAGATTTGCATGATGCGGCGCGAGAAGAGGCTGCAGTGTCTCGTATCCTCAAAGACAGCAAAGATTACAATGGCATCCGTGATATCTACTTTCAGGCGGGGCGGTATGATCGTGCGATTCATTTTCAAAAGCTCTATATAGACGCGGTCGACCCCACAACTGGCAAGATGGAAATCGCAGATCGTACGGCACAGCTCGCCGGTATGTATGTCCTCATAGGGGACAAGGAGCAAGCGCGTATATCTGCCCAAAAGGTACTCGAATATGATCCAAGTCCGAAGAGACGATCTGAAGTGGAGGCATTTTTGAAACTATTGGACGTAAAAAAATAAACTTATGCTAGGTCTAATGAGACAAAATACTCCTGCTGGCGCAGAGAGTATTTTGTTTTAAAAACAATATGACGTGCTTTGCGTTAGATAACTATAAAAGCCGATAACATATATCTATGCAGTTAAAAGATACAGGCACCCGCCGTATATCGGCGAAGATCCCCATAGGAATTATCGGTGTGGGGATGGTTGGGGGTAATCTCAAACGCTATTTTGAAGAGGTACGTGGATATGTGCGCGGCAAAAATCTGTTTGTCTACGACGCAAATTCTGATAAGCATTTTACAGATGACGTGAATCAAGCAGCGATTGTCTTTGTCGCAGTGCCAACCCCACGTGCACGGTCCGGTGCGTGTGATACTTCCGCATTGGACGCGGCAGTGGGGATGCTCCGAGGCGAAAAGATAGTCGTATTTAAATCTACCATCCCACCCGGTACTACCGAGCGCTATCAGCATAGGTATCCGCAGCACTATTTTTTATTTAATCCTGAGTTTCTGACAGAATCGAGATCCTGGGAAGATATGCTACGTCCAGATCGCCAGATTGTCGCTCATACGGTTTCTCGGCCCGGGCATGCAAGTGCGGTGCTTGGGGTACTGCCGGAGGCGTTTTTTTCTTCCCCGGGTACGCTGGGGACTTATACATTTATCCGAGTGAATGCCACGGAGGCAGAGCTCGGCAAGTATGCAGGCAATGTATTTGGGGCATTGAAAGTCGCTTATGCCAATATCCTCTTCGATATCGCTACGGCGCTTGAGGGTAATCTTCGGCGCTCAGGCATAGACACGCCGGTTTTGTATGACCATGTGCGTCAGATTCTTGCGCATGATCGGCGTATTGGAGATTCCTGGTTGGATGTCGATCATGGCTCCTATCGAGGATTTGGGGGGTACTGCTTTCCAAAAGACACAAGCGCTCTTATTGCAACTGCGCGATCTCTTTTCTCAAAGATGCCGCGGGATGCTACAGAGCGTGTGGTGTTTGCCAAAGCCATTCAGTTTTTAGAATCACTATGGGAGTACAATGAGGTTCTTCTTGAATCGCAGGGGCTTACCATAGACGCAGTGAGCAAGCATGATGCGGATTTGGTTCGCCGTAGAGGAACATCTCATACTCAAAAAAATATTCGCATAAGTAAAAAAAGATTATGAATGTATTAGTTACGGGAGGTGCTGGATTTATCGGGTCGCACGTAGTTGACGCTTTGGTGCATAATGGTCACGAGGTACGAGTGCTTGATAATCTTTCTACCGGGAAGAAGGAACATCTCAATCCCCGCGCAAAATTTTATCAATGCGACATTGTTGACTTAGAAAGCATTCGGCCGGCGTTCACTGATGTCGCCTGCGTGTTTCATACCGCGGCTCTCGCCCGTATTCAGCCGTCGATTGAAAATCCGCGTCCGGCGCATGATGCAAATGCCACGGGTACACTCAATGTGCTTCTTGCGGCTCGTGATGCAGGAGTACGACGGGTAATATATTCTGCTTCATCATCGGCCTACGGCACACAATTGTCATTACCATGTCATGAGGATATGCCGGCGAATCCACAAAATCCATATGCGATTCAAAAATTCATTGGGGAGCTCTATTGTAGAAATTTTTCTGAGCTTTATGGGTTAGAAACCATTTCACTCCGCTATTTTAATGTATATGGTCCGCGGCAAGACGCTACGGGAGCATATGCAACCGTTGTAGGTATATTTTTACGTCAGCGTCTTGCAGAACAACCTATGACTGTAGTGGCGGATGGCGCCGAGAAAAGACGTGATTATACATATGTTGGCGATATTGTGGAGGGGAATATACTCGCGATGAGGAGCGATACTGTGGGTAAAGGCGAGGTGATAAATTTAGGATGCGGCAAAAATTACTCAGTGGTAGAGGTTGCCGAGCTCATCGGGGGCTCGTATACGTATATTCCAAAGCGTTTGGGTGAGGCTCTTGAGACGCTTGCAGATAATACAAAAGCGGCTACATTACTTGGCTGGGCACCACATACTCCTTTTGCTGAAGGGGTTGCAAAATTGAAAAAAGAGGCAGGTCTTATATAGAAAGGTACCATCCTTGACTTTTAGATTATAGTCTGATATCATGTAGACATGTGAGTGCAGGTTTCTTGTAAACAGGCCAAATCTATATCAGTACAACGTCCGCCTCTGGCGGATTTTGTATTTATGGGGCTTAGAAAATAGAGCCTGGCATGCTACAATAAGAATAAGCCGGTTGGCAGTACTCACAAATGATATAGATGGGAGTTTACTCCTCCGGCTTACCAAAGAATCTGCCCGCTTTCTTGCCTGGCGGATTTTTTGTTATACTCGAACACATGATTGATATCAAAAAAAACGTACCGCTCGCGCCATATACCTATTTTAAAATTGGTGGACCCGCCGCATTCTTTACCGAGGTAAAATCCAATGAAGAGCTCCGTGAGGCTTTGGAGTGGGCGCACTCTTTGACTTTGCCATTTTTTATTTTGGGTGCTGGATCAAATGTGCTCATTTCTGACAAAGGATTTTCCGGACTTGTGGTAAAAATGGATTTGCAGGGTATCACAGGTGCGGGTGGATGCTTAGTTGCGAGCGCTGGGGTGGCAATGGCACGCGCAGTCTCGGAATCCATCAAACGTGGTCTCGGCGGATTTGAGTGGGCGATCGGTGTCCCCGGAACTATGGGTGGGTCGGTGCGGGGGAATGCCGGTTGTTATGGAGGAGAGATGAAAGATGTGATCCAATCAGTCGAGGTGGTGGAAGTGGGTGGCGCGGGGGTACGTACATTTACCCTGGATAATACGGCATGCGGTTTTGGGTATCGCTCCAGTGTATTTAAATATCGCCCTGATTGGATTATCACCTCAGTGACACTCACGCTTAAAAAAGAAGATCCGGCTCGTAGCCAGGAGCTGGTCCGGGGATATGCGCAAAAACGTGCCACATCGCAAGCTATAGGGGCACAATGTGCGGGGTGTATATTTAAAAATCCTGCGGGGGATCGTGGCGCGGGGGCATTGATTGACGCAGTGGGCCTCAAAGGTAAGACAATGGGGCACGCTATGATTTCTGACAAGCATGCTAATTTTATCATCAACACAGGTGGCGCTACCACAGAAGATGTAGTGATGCTCATAGCGCTTATTAAGGAGCGTGTGCACACGGCATTTGGTGTACAGCTCGAGGAAGAAATTCAGTACGTGGGATTTGATCGTGCGTAGAAGTGCGCATAACGGGGGAACTAACAAAAAGTTATGTATGCACTACATAATTTTTTTTGCAGAGATATCCACAGTTTTGCTGCTCGAAATATTTTTTTACGTGAGAAGTGTGAGATAATTATTTCAGAAACACGTGGGACATGATTTGGTTCATGTACGCGCAGAACAAAATTGTTTCTTCATGACAAATATAGGTCGGTATTTGTCGAGCGAACCGAATAATTTTTACTACAATGGCAGCAAAGAAAAAGACAAAGGCGAAGAAGGCAAAGAAGAGACTCTAGTCTTTCTTTGATTCTCTCGAAATGCCCCGCGTGATGCGGGGTGTTTCTTTTTTGGGGTCATAGAATACTATCTTTGTAGGTGGGGGTGTTTGGGACGTTTTACGGTATAATAAGAGTAACCTATTATTAGCTAACGGCGTTATGAAATCATATGAAATTAAACGTAAAAGCAACGCAGTTTAGTCTTACGCCGAGTGTTGAGGAGTATATCAATGACAAGCTGATCCGTACGGTAGAGCGTCTTACTAAGCGCATGGATCCCGAGAGTATCCGGCTCAACATTGAGGTGGCAAAAACTACAAAACATCACCAAAAGGGCGAGGTCTGGCGCGCAGATGCGACCTTGCGTCTTGGGGGTAAAAGTATGCGCAGTGAGGCGTCGGGTCAAAGTATTCAGGAGGCAATTGATTTACTTGAAGAATCACTTGGCATGGAGATAAAGGGATTCAAGGGGAAGGAAGAGGCAGTAGAAAAACGTCAGGCGCGCAAACTCAAACGTGCCACAAAGTTTTCCAAGGCCGCGCGTCCTCGGCAAAAGTCTGCCCGTGTGCGCAATGAGAGTATGTAGGCCTCATAAAATAAAATGCTCGCTTCTCTGCGGGTATTTTATGTAGGGTATCGTGTAGCGAGCGGTTTTTTGCAAAAATAAACTCGCTTGTTGCATATATTCTTTGGGTTGATTTTTGCTCAAATGTCGCCTATTATAGAGCCACATGTCAATTTTTACCTCTTTATTCGGCGATGGAAACCAGCGGTTTCTCAAGAGCTTGTATCCTCTGGTAGAAAAGGTCAATGACCTTGAGGCGGAGGTGTTTGGGCTGTCGGACGAGGCTTTGCGGGAAAAATCTCTTGAGCTCAAAAGTCGCCTAGAGAGTGGTGAGGATTTAGATGCTATCTTGCCGGAGGCTTTTGCACTTTGTCGGGAGTCTGCCCGGAGAACTCTCGGCCAACGTCATTTTGACGTACAGCTTTTGGGCGGTATGGTGCTTCACAAAGGGCAGATTGCCGAGATGCGCACTGGTGAGGGGAAGACCCTAACGGCGACACTGCCGGTCTATCTCAATGCCCTTACGGGCAAGGGTGTTCACGTGGTTACGGTCAATGATTATCTTGCTCGTAGAGATGCGGTATGGATGGGGCAGGTATATCACGCACTTGGTTTGCGGGTGGGGTGTATCAATCATGAATCTTCATTTATCTATGATCCGGAGTTCAAGCATGCCGAGGAGCGTGAAGATGCGGCACGCGACACAATCGGATCTTTTAAGGTAGAGGACGCGTTTTTGCGACCCTGTACTAGGACCGAGGCGTATGCGGCTGATATCACTTATGGAACCAACAACGAATATGGTTTTGATTACCTGCGAGACAATATGGCCTATACGTCGGAGCAAATGTCCCAGCGGGGGCATTATTTTGCGATCGTAGATGAAGTAGACTCCATTTTGATAGATGAGTCGCGCACGCCACTTATTATCTCGGCCCCTGATGAGGAGTCGGCGGATCTCTACAAGGTGTTTGCCGGGCTCGTCCCCAAGCTCAAAGAGTCTGCGGATTATAATGTAGACGAGAAGATGCGGGCTGTTACGCTCACCGAAGAGGGTATAGAAAAAGTAGAGTCGCTTTTGGGTGTGCAGGATATCTATACTGAAAAAGGCATTCGTTATGTGCGGCACCTAGAGCAGGCACTCAAGGCACAAACCCTATTTCACAAAGATAAAGACTATGTGGTACGGGATGGAGAAATTGTCATCGTGGATGAGTTCACTGGCCGTCTTATGCCGGGGAGACGCTGGTCCGAAGGTTTGCATCAAGCGGTGGAAGCAAAAGAGAGCGTGGTGGTACAGCGTGAATCGCGTACGCTTGCCTCTATCACATTTCAAAACTATTTTCGTCTCTATGACAAGCTTGCGGGTATGACGGGTACCGCACAGACCTCGGCTGAAGAGTTTAACAAAGTTTATAATCTCGAGGTTACCACGATACCAACCAATAAGCCGCTTGTGCGCCAAGACCACTCGGATCATATTTATCAAAGCGAGGAGGGCAAGTTTAAAGCGGTTATCAAAAAAGTTAAAGAGTGTCATGAGAAGGGTCAGCCGATACTGGTGGGCACTATCTCTATCGAAAAAAATGAGCTACTTTCCGCTATGCTCAAGCGCGAAGGGGTGCCACATCAGGTGCTTAACGCCAAACAGCACGAGGCCGAGGCCGGCACGCTCGCACAAGCCGGGCATTACGGGGGCGTGACTATTGCAACCAACATGGCCGGTCGTGGTGTAGATATTGTACTCGGAGGCAATCCGCCAACACCCGAGGAGGCGGAAAAAGTGCGTGCCGCAGGAGGACTTTTTGTGCTGGGTACCGAGCGGCATGAGGCGCGTCGGATTGACGATCAGCTCCGTGGTCGCGCTGGACGCCAAGGGGACCCGGGAGAGTCGCAGTTTTACGTTTCTCTGGAGGATGAGCTGATGCGCGTATTTGGGTCAGACAAGATCAAGCGCCTCATGGGGTCGTTTGGCATACCGGAGGATGAGCCGATCGAAAATCGTATGGTGTCTAAATCAATCGAGTCGGCACAGTTTAAAATCGAAGGGTTCCATTTTGATGCCCGCAAACACGTGCTCGAATATGATGATGTGATGAACAAACAGCGCGAAGCGATTTATCGTATGCGAAAAGACATGCTACGCGCAGCGCCCGATGATCTGAAAGAAAAAGTCTGGGAGATGCTCTCCGGCCAGGTGCGCCATATCATAACGGCGCATGTCGCCAGTAAGCGTCCGGATGAGTGGAATATTGAGGAGATAGTAGAAAACTTGCAGGCCGCCAATATCGTCATCCCGAATATTCATCAGGAGTTTTTGGCGATCCGTGATGCTCAAAAATCCGAAGATGCAAAAATACAAGAGATGGAAGAGCTTGCGGTTCGCGGTGCGCGATTGCTCTATGAGGCAAAGCCTGGAGAGCTCGGCAGTGAGCAGTTTGCGAGCAGTATTCGCTATCTTGTACTCCAAACCATTGATTATCTTTGGATTGATCACTTGGAGGCCATGGATTATACGCGCAACTCTGTGCGTCTGCGGGCGTATGGTCAGCGTGATCCGCTCATTGAGTACAAAAATGAGGCATTGCGATTGTTTAAAGATTTTAATGCCGCGGTAGCAAATCTCGTGACCCTCAATGTATTCAAGATGGGCGCGGTAAGTTCTGCGCATGCCCCCCACATGCATACCATAGAATCCCGTCCGGCAGGGGTCTCTTCGTTTGGTGAGATGTCTCCGCAGCGCTCAAACGCACAATCAATACCCGCTCAAAAAGGCGAGGAGATTGGCCGCAATGATCTCTGCCCCTGTGGGAGTGGGAAGAAGTACAAAAAATGTGGAATGTTGAATACGGAGGAACACAAAAAATTTATGGCAAAATAGAAAATAATTATGCCACACATACACGAAAAAATAGATTTTACGGTAGAGATTTTTATTGTATATAAAAATACAGTACTTCTGCGGAAGCATGATAAATATAAAATTTGGTTGAGTGTGGGTGGGCACATTGAACTTGATGAAGATCCTATTGAAGCTGCTGTGCGCGAGGTAAAGGAGGAAACTGGACTCGACATAGAACTTGTGGGCAAAGCATCAAGTTTTCCCAATGAGCCTGAGGGCTACAAAGAGCTTCTTCCGCCTGAGTTTTTGAATCGTCATAAGATTAATGATTTGCACGAACATATAACATTTGTTTACTTTGCTACTGCAAAAAGTAAGAATATTACTCAAGGTCAGAGCGAAGTTAGTGATGAGTGCCGCTGGTTTACAGAAGTGGAGTTAGATGATCCGAAATATGATATTCGAAGCAGTATTAAATTTTGCGCAAAGAGCGCTATTGCGGCAGCCGCAATTTAATTTCCCATTCATATCACACATCAAGAAGTGTCGTGGAAAGTAAGGAACAAAAAATCGAAGAGTTGAAGCAAAAAGGGTACGATCCTGTGTACGTCTGGGATGCAGAACCAAACGAAGAAGACCCCGATCATACACATCCATTTGATACCCATCTTATAATCTTGGGAGGGGAAATTGAGATCAGAATGGAGAATAAAAGTATTATCCTTCAGTCAGGTAACGTAATCGACATTCTTCGAGAGAAAGTTCACTATGGTAAAGCTGGCATTCAGGGCTGTAGGTATATTGTCGCTGAAAAACACTAATTTCTGGGAAAATAGCAATAAGTTGAAGATGCACTGTGGGAAATAAAGGATGCTCCCGGGAGTGTTTTCTACCGAATCTCCGTTTGAAAAATTAGATTTTTTGCGCTACCATATATCGTTATGAGGCTGATAGGAGGGGTCGTAAGAGTGCCCATCCTATTGCGTCTACTATATGAACCAATCCCAGGAGGAACAATTTCTTACCTATTACGAGGAGCTCTCTGATGCCATATTCCGACATTGCTACTTTCGTCTCTATAATAGAGAAGAGGCACGGGATCTTACTCAAGAGGCGTTTATCAAGACCTGGCAGTATCTGGCCGGAGGCAAGGAGGTAGAGAATCTCAAGGCATTTATCTATCGTGTGGCCAATAACTTGGTTATTGACTATGTGCGCAAAAAGAAGTCTCTGTCACTTGATGAACTGCATGAGGCGGGGTTTGATCCGAAGGGAGATGACCAGATTAAAGCCCAGCATGCCGCCGAGATCCGTGAGCTTGCTCAACACTTGGAGAAGCTACCGGATGACTATCGGGAGGCGGTAACGTTGCGCTATTTTAATGATTTAATGCCACGGGAGATCGCGGAAATCACGGGCGAGTCGGAAAATGTGGTTTCGGTGCGTATCACGCGCGGGGTACAAAAGTTGCGGGAACATTTGCATCATGAACGATAAATTTGAACAATATATTGAGTCTGCCAAGCGCGTAGTACTCACGCCGGAAGAGAAGGCACATATACATGCGGCGTTGCTTTCTGCTATGCGTGCTACGCGCTTGGAGCAGGCTGATGTGCGCGTAGCAGTTCCTCGATGGTTTCGTTGGTATGATCTAACTCTACATCCATTGCCGATCATACTCGGTCTTGTAGTTGCCATTAGTATGAGTACCTCGTATGCCGCGGAGGGGACATTGCCGGGAGACGTGCTCTATCCCGTAAAAACAACGGTAAATGAGGAGGTACGCGGTTGGTTTGCATTTTCCAGCAAGGGGCAACTTGCCTATGAGCAAAATATCGCTGAGCGTCGGCTTGAGGAGGCCGAGCAACTGGCATTTCATGGAAGACTCAATGACGAGACGCGCGCCGAGATTGTGGAGCGTTTCAATGAGCGTGCCTCACGTGTAGAAGAGCATATCGAGAAACTCGAAGATGAGAGCGCGGTAGAAGCGAGCTCCGATTTTGAGGCGCGTCTCAAGGCTCACGGTGCTATTTTGGTGCATCTTACTAGTAAAGATGCAGAGACAGTTGATCGTATGCCGGAAAAATCACAGATTGTGGCCAGTGTGCAGGCGCGCGCAAGCTCCACTGCCCGCCAGCGCATCAAAGCCGAGGCTAAAGTAAAAAGCAAAGCCGAGGAGCCGGCGCGCCTTGCCGCGGCCAAAAAACTCAAGGATGCCCGGGAAAAGATTGAAGGTGTGCGTGCGCTTGCTCTGGCGGTACCCGAGCAAAAGATTGAGGAGTTGAGTGCGCCCTCTGCTGTCCCATCAGAGGGAGGAGCAAGCTTAAAGATGATGGCGGTTGTTATGGAAGACCAGGCAGGGTTGCGTACAGAGACGCGCTTGGATATGGCAGAAAAGATATTGGAAGAGGGTAACAAGAAGTTAGAGACCGGTGCGTATGGCGAGGCATTTGTGCTCTTCCAAAAAGCCCAGCGGGTGGCAGAGGAGGCTCGTTTGGTTTTACAGGCCCGTAAAGATTTTAATATAGAGGTGCATGTAGATGAGCACATAAGTGATGATCATGATGATGATGAGACTCCCGGGGGGGAGGGTGATGCAGGAGGTTCTCCAAAAGGCAATGATGCAGATGATGCTGTAGATGATGATACGGATGAGGATTCTCATCATGATGATGCTGATGGGTCGGAATCATCTGCCACCACAACGTCCTCAAATGCGCCCTCTGAGATGCACGCGGAGCTTGAGGGTCTGGTAAAACTCAAACTCGATCAGGAGTGAGCGCTCGATTTATTTCTCTGTAGTCATGGTATGCTAGGCGTATAGACATACATGCTATTTTACACGTTATTTTTTCTCTGTATTTTTGCCTTCAATCTTATACCGTTTCTTGTCCCTGGAACGTGGACTGTCGTTGCGTTTGTTTCGATGCGGTTTGGGGTGCCAGTAATACTTCTTGCGGCCATTGCAGCGGTGGCAGCCACGCTGGGGAGGTTGAGTCTTGCCAAGCTCTCGCGCATACTCATTCGCCAGAATATACTGCGTGAGACTACTAAGAAGAATCTTGATCATATTAAAGGCTACCTTGAGGTGAGAAAAGAGCTTACCTTTGGTATATTTCTCCTGTATGCATTTAGCCCATTCCCCTCCAACCAACTTTTCATCGCATATGGGCTTACCGCATTGCCATTGCGGCTGATTGCCTTGCCGTTTCTCTTTGGGCGTTTGGTGAGCTATACATTTTGGGCGTATTCTGCTCAAGTCGCGCATCAGGCATTTTTGCATCTCACGGCGGGATCGATATTGAATATCTATTTTCTCGGTGTGCAGATCGGGACGCTTGGTGTCGTCTACTTGTTTACCAAAATAAACTGGAAAAAGTTTTTAGAGGAGGGCAAGATTGCTCTTTTAGAGGATACGAGCCGCGCCTAGACCGGCGTGGTCCGGGGCGATATAATAGGGGAATCTTATCACTAGCTATCCAGTATGCGTATTCTTATACATTGGTTTGTAGCGACGCTCGCGATTATTATTACGGCGTATATCCTTCCCGGAGTTTCTGTCGAGGATTTTTTTGTAGCGGTAGTAGCGGCTGTTGTTATTGGCCTTATCAATACATTTATCCGGCCTGCTGTCTTAGTGCTTACCCTTCCTATCAATATTGTCACGCTCGGGCTTCTGACCTTTGTGATCAATGCGCTTCTCGTCATGCTTGCCTCTGCTATTGTGCCGGGGTTTTATGTGGCAAACTTTTGGTGGGCGCTTCTTTTTAGCATCGTGCTTTTTGGTGTGAATCTCTTGTTTAAGTACTCTGCCCGCCGGGGATTTGCCGACGATTATTCACGCCACCCGAGATCGTAGGCATGGATATTTTCTCTCATGGATTATGGGCGGTAGCCGCTGCAAAAGCCGCAAAGCAAAAAACCGCGCGGCCAGTGAGCCTGTGGTTTGCAGCCTTCTGGGGCATGTTCCCGGACCTATTTGCATTTTCGTTTTTTTTCTTTTGGATGTTCTGGAATATTGCGGCAAATGGCTGGGCAGTCAATGATTTTCCGCGACCTGATGCCATTGAACCGATACGTCCCGAGGTTGCTCAAATGTCTTTTCTCTCCCATCGGCTCTATGATTTTAGTCACAGTGTTATAGTATTTCTGGTTATATTTTTTGTAATTTGGCTGATACGTCATCGACCATCGTGGGAGATGATTGGTTGGCCACTGCATATTCTTATAGATATTCCTACCCATAGTTACCAGTTCTACCCTACACCAGTGTTTTGGCCCCTTTGGGAATGGAAATTCCCGCATGGTCACTCCTGGGTCAATTGGAAGTTTTTGGTTATAAACTACGCGTTGATTTTGATAGTATTTTACTGGCTACGCCGGAGAGATCGGTCCTTGCAATCTCGGTGATAGCATGTTTTTCTACATGGAGTCTTTAAACATAAAACTTTTCTTTGTACTAAACCATCTTGCGGGGAGGTGGGGGATTGCTGATGCGGCAATTACATTTTTTGCTGTGTATGTGCCCTACCTCTTGGGAGCTTCCTTGCTCTTTTTTATCTATTGGGATAAACGATCATTGTGGGAAAAATTTCAGGCATGTGTCCTCGCGGGTCTTTCAGTCACCCTATCTCGTTTTATACTTACGCCGATAATCCGTAGCTTGTACCATCATCCGCGGCCGTTTCTTGCGCTTGAAGGAGCACAAAACATTTTGGGAAGTCATAATGCAGGATCATCTCTCCCTTCCGGACACGCGGCATTTTTTTTCGCACTTGCCGCAGCGGTATACGTATTTGATCGAAGGTGGGGAGTGGGTACCTACGCATTAGTTTTTTGCATTACAGTAGCTCGAGTAATTGCGGGCGTGCACTATCCATGGGATATCGTTGTAGGTGCAGGTTTGGGGGTTGGAGTGACTTATTTTGTGCGTTATCTGCTGATCATGTCTCATTTTTGGAGCACGAGAAAGGTGCGGTAACGTTTATTGAAGAGAGAAAAAAGAGTGAAGTGCCTTGCTGGCGCTTTTTTGTTTTTCAGGATAAAATGCCCTTCTCAAGAGGGGTATTTGAGGGAGACCCCGATTTCTTATTACAATATATTTTTTGTATTAGTCAATAGAGCATATGGAGCCGCCAAAAGCCAAAATAGTAGCGCATGAGAGAGAGGTGCATGGCGATAGTCTCAAAGACTCATATTTTTGGCTTCGGGAGCGTGATAACTCGGAGGTCCTTGCATATCTTGCGGCCGAGAATGAGTACGCGAAAATCGGTCTGGCGCATACCGAAGATTTGCAGGAAAGGCTCTTTTTGGAGATGCATGGGCGTATTAAGGAGGCGGACCATTCTGTTCCGGAGCGCCAGGGTGATTATTATTACTACACGCGGATTGAGTCGGGAGAGGAGTATCAGAAGCATTGCCGAAAGTATCGCTCTCTCGATGCTCCCGAGGAGGTAATCTTGGATGAGAATGAACTTGCCCGTGATCTTGCGTATTGTAAGGTCGGCATATTTGAGCTAAGCCCCGATCAAACAAAACTCGCGTACTCTCTGGATACGAATGGATCAGAGCGTTTTACCATATATATAAAAAATATTGCTACCGGTACGCTGTACTCGGAATCAATCCCGGACACGCGCTACGCCGCCCTCGCTTGGGTCTCTGATAGTAAGACATTTTTCTACACAGCATTAGATGCATTGGATAGGCCGTATCAAGTACTACGGCATGTGCTGGGTACCAATCCTCAAGAGGACGTACTCGTCTATCATGAGCCGGACGATGCGTATTCGTTGTACCTTTCTCGTACGCGAAGTCAGGCATATATTCTCCTGGAGATCCAAAGTCAGGTGAGTGGAGAGGTACGGTATCTGTCTGCGGGAGATCCGCAGGGGACGTTTCGTCTCGTTGAGCCAAGGGCTCATGGCATTGAATATTACGTAGACCATGCGGGAGAGTTTTTCTATATCCGGACCAATAAAGATGCAGAAAATTTTCGCCTAATGCGTGCTCCAGTAGGTGCGCCAGGCAAGGAGTGCTGGGAGGAGGTTATCCCGCATCGTCCGGCTATCAATATAGAGCGGGTAGATGTATTTCGGCGCCATATGGTGCTTGTGGAGCGCGAGCAAGGGCTACGTAGAATTCGCACTATTCATCTCGATACAAAAAAAGAATGCTACGTGCAATTTCCCGAGCCAGCCTATATGTGTTGGCTACATGAAAATCCCGAGTTTGATACTAATATACTCCGATTTACCTATGAATCATTTATTACGCCAGAGTCCATATATGACTACAATATGGATACGTGTTCCATGGAGCTTAAAAAACAGGATGAGGTGCCGGGGGGATACGATCCCGAGGCATATGTTTCCGAGCGCATTTTTGTACCGGTAGGAGATGGCGTATTGGTGCCGATTTCTTTGGTGTACAAGCGCGGTTTAGAAAAAAATGGTAGCAATCCTTTGTATCTCTACGGATATGGAGCATACGGCTCCAATAACGACGCGCGTTTCAAATCATATCGCATGAGTCTGCTTGATAGGGGCGTGGTGTTTGCGATAGCACATGTGCGTGGTGGTGGGGAACTTGGCAGAGAATGGTATGAGGAAGGTAAGCTCTTAAAAAAGAAAAATACATTTACAGATTTTATCGCGTGCGCCGAATATTTGATTAGGGCGGGATATACCAAGCCCGAGCGACTTATAGCATATGGCGGATCTGCGGGAGGGCTTCTGATGGGCGCAGTCGTGAATATGCGGCCGGATCTTTTTTGTGCGGTGATAGCCGATGTGCCGTTTGTGGACGCAGTCAATACGATGCTTGACCCTACGTTACCACTCACGGTAATAGATTACGATGAGTGGGGCAACCCCGCAGACCGGGCATATTATGAGTACATAAAATCATACTCGCCATACGACAATATCATCGCACAAGACTATCCGCATATGTTGGTGATAGCGGGGTACCATGACCCGAGAGTGCAATACTGGGAGCCGGCAAAATTTGTGGCAAAACTGCGCGCGCACAAAACTGATGCACACCGGCTTTACCTGAAAACCAATATGAATCTTGGACACGGATTTTCATCTGGACGATATCACTTTTTACGTGATATGGCGTTTGAGTACGCGTTTGTCTTTGATGTTTTGGGGATTCGTGCCTAGACCCGGCTTGGCCCACTCTACCAACTTCCCCGCCGCTATCTCGATCGGGTCTGCAGGACGTAGGCCTTTTATCATGGCCGTGGTGAGTAGAGGTGTGTGTGGCGTATCATCCAAATAGTCGGGGATGTAAAAGAGATCTTCTTGTGCGGTTATCCAGCCTTTGCGGTCAAAGCGCGACAAATCAAGCGGCCGGGAATAGCTCCGAAGCGTTTTTTGACCGGCATCAAGAAAATACTCGTGAAAATACGAGAGTGCGAGCTCTCGGATAGTGCGATATATTGGCTCGCGGTAGCGGAGTACCGCATGGTTTGTTTTGGAGAGCGCTCCCCAAAAACCATTTTTTTGAAATACTGCTACCACATGATCCGTATCATCTGCCCAGAGTGAAGTTTTGAGATCCATCACCAATGGTCTTTGTCCGTGGATGTAGAGAGCCGCAGCACCAAACATAGCACCTTCCATGCAGTGCGCAGTGCGCTCGTGGAGCACCCGGCGTGGCGACATGCAAGTCTCGCCATGGGGTTCAAAGTTGACCGCCAGGGTATTGATGAAATCCTGAATTTTGCGCGGAGTGTCGAGTCGGCGGAGTACGGTGAGCTCTTCTTTAGTAAGTCCAAACATACGCCTAGCATAGCGCTATTTACAAATCCCGCATAGAGAATATAAAACCCCGCATACCGCGCGGGGTTTTATATTCGGCACTCTATTGCGCTGTTATCGAGCCTCTTCTTTTTTGTTGAGTGCGTAGAGTACAGAGAGGAGTATGAGTATTACCGCAAGTGGCAAGACAATGCACCCAAGATGGAGTATCAATGCGACCGGCATTGCTATAAATACCCCAACAATCCAGAAAAATATTTTGTCGGATATATGGTGCATGGGTTTTCGCCAAATGAGCTCCATGAGGACGATGAGCGCGAGCACGACCAGAAGTGCGATGATACATTCTAGTGTTTCGCCGGATGAAGGAGGGGCGCTAAACACGGAAGCCAAGAGATTACGAAATCCATTTTGTGATTGGTCTATGCCCACGGGTGTCTCATCAAGGTTGAGTGGCGGAGAGTCGATCTGTTCAGGTAGGGGCTCTGTATCAGCAGATGTGGGCATAGTCGGAGTTGTAGATGACTGGTCGGTATGCGGAGTGGATGATGTTGATGTGTTTTGGGTATTAGAAGATATTGTTCGCGATTGAGTGGGTGGAGTCGTAGATGTGGAAGATGTCGGATTTTCTTGCCGTGTGCTCGGTGGTGTGGCGAGCGTAGGCCGTGGTCGGGATGAGATATTGAGTGAGGCGAGATACGCTTTGAATGTTTGGATTTCTTGCTTCTGTGCATCGGTAAGCGCAAATTCACGTGCACAGTATATCTCGTTTACCCGTTTTTTGGTGGTGATGTAGACATACCCGGTTGGTTTGTCGTGACCCCAGGGCGCCAGTACCAGATCAAAGTATTTTTGTTGGAATTGTGATACGGCATTGAATGTAGTGAGATCGAAAAAGCCGGTTATCTCCAGATTGGTGAATCCCTCAAAGTTGCGCAGAAATACTTGGAGTTTGCGTACCTCGACAGGATTATTGTTGGCGCCGTACTTAAGATACTCAAGGAGATAGTTGCACTCTTTTGGCGCTTCAGAGATAGTGACTTCTCTGCCGATTGCTTTTGATGACCATTCTTCGGAAATAGGGCGGAAATAATAGGGCGTTTTCGAGATAAGACCGTCGATGACGATGCTGTGGTCTTTTATAAGGGCAGTGCGCTTATCCGTGGTATTAGTGTAGCCAAAATTGACTCGTGAGCCATCGGCGAGAGCCTGCGTACTTGTGCCATATACCACCATGCTCGTGCCAGGGATATTGGTGGTCCATGTGATGAGTGCGGACGTATCGGACAAAGATACGGCTCGCTCATTGGTGATGGTGATACTAGTTTGCTGGAGTATGCCACCGCCGCCAACAATATTATTACTGGGTGAGTTACCGCCTCCGCCGCCACTGCTCGGTGGGTTATCTTTGGACAGTATACTAACCACACGCCTTACCTCGGGAGCAGAGGTATTTTTTGAGTCCTTTACATTGTAGACAATGCCGTATGTCCCCACCGCAGTAGACGAGGTAATTACATCTCCCGATACTACGATATGCGCGGTGATGTCTCCATCTTCTTGGTCGAAGGCGGTAGCACCCGGATCGGAGAAGGCATCACCAGTTCTTATCTCGTAGGGGTTGTTACCGACTATGGTGATTATTGGTGTGGCATTTTCATCGGTGTCGTTCGGGTCGTAAGATGCTCCATTTTCTGGATTGTTGTCGGCGTGACACGCTGGATCAGCCGTATCTATTTTTGTGTCGGTATCATTGTCGATGCCGTCGGAGCATTGCGGGTGTGTTGGAGAAATAATAACTGTACGTCGTACCTCGGGCGCGGAGGCGTTTCGGGAGTCTTTTACATTGTAGGCAATGGTGTACGTCCCTGGGGCGGTGGATGAGGTAATGACGTCACCCGAGACTACAATGTGTGCCGTGGTATCGCCGTCCTCCTGGTCTTGGGCTGTGGCGCCCGGATCAACAAAGGGAGTGCCAACTACTAGAGTAATGGGGTTCTCGCCATTGAGTGTGAGGGTTGGAGGTAGATTTTCATCGGTGTCGTTCGGATCATATGAGGTATCATTGGTTGGGTCCCCATCTGTGTGGCATCCCGGATCCATACTATCGATCAAATCATCTCCATCATTATCCGTATCATCCGAGCATTGGGGGTGTATTGGAGAAATTATGACGATACGCGTTTTTTCTGGAGCGGAGGTGTCTTTGGAGTCTTTGACGTTATAGGTAATGGTATATGTTCCTACCGGTGTTGTTGGTGTGATCACATGCCCGCCGACTACGATATGCGCGGTGATGTCTCCATCTTCTTGGTCGAAGGCGGTAGCACCGGGGTCGGTGAAAGTTGTACCAAATGTAATAAAGAATGGATCATTTCCGAGAACGTTAATGGACGGTCTGGAGTTTTCGTTGTCGATATTAGGATTATACGAAGAGGTGTTGTTGGGGTCTTCGTCCGTATGGCACGCTGGGTCTGCTTGATCAATTTTCGTGTCCCCATCATTATCTTTACCGTCTGAACATTGTGGCTTTGGCGGTTGGGGGGTGGTTTCCTTGACGATGACCGTACGTCGTACCTCCGGTGCCGGTATGTCTTTTGAATCTTTGACATTATAGATGATGGTATATGTTTCCGGCACAGTTGGAGTGATTACATCTCCTGAAATTACAATATGCGCCGTGATATCGCCGTCCTCCTGGTCTTGGGCTGTGGCACCCGGGTCAACAAAGGGGGTGTCTTTCTCTATTTCAAATGGATTAAGACCGAGGAGCTTAATAACCGGCGCCATATTTTCATCATTGATATCCGGATTGTATGAGGTGCTGTTTTCCAGGTTACTATCCGTATGGCATGCCGGATCTGTTTGATCAATCTTCCCATCTCCATCATTGTCGATGCCGTCGGAGCATTGCGGTTTGGGAGTAGTGACTAATACCGTGCGTGTCGCTTCTGGTGCAGGCAGTCCTTGGGTGTCGCGTATGTTGTAGGTAATGACATAAGTGCCTGGTACGGTGACGGGGGTGATAGTGCTACCCCCAATTATGATATGCGCTGTGATATCGCCGTCCTCCTGGTCTTGGGCTGTGGCACCCGGATCGGTGAATGTGCTCCCTTGAATTACGGTGAGAGGATTGTCGCCAAGAATGGTGATCACAGGCGCGTGGTTCTCGGGCGGTTTATGCTCGTCTAAGAGACATTGCAGCGCGCCCTGGGCGTAGGAGTTTATTTTTGCCAAAAGTATTTTCTGCGTCGTATCTGTGTTTGGGAGCGGCGCGGATGGATCACATGTACCTGTGTCATCGCTCGTATCAAGATCGGGAAAATGTATTCTGCCATTGTTTACGATTCCTTTGCAGGAGGTAAGTATATTTTTGCCGTCAATACCGTTCTTGTTTTCTGTGCTTAGAGTTGCACGCTCGCCAATGCGCAAAGCTCCATTGTATGATCGGATGATATTGTTGCCACCAAGTGTGCGTACATCATGCGCTTCGGAGTTGACTACAATTTTTTCGGTGGTAGTGGCACCATCATTTCTATTGTCCGTTACGGAAAATGATATGTCATTTTTGGCGAATAGCGTAATGGATCCTTTGGTGCCATATCTATTTGCGTTATCAAACGCACGGTCACGTGCGGTGATGCTCCCTTCGAGAGAGCGCACATCAATTGTGCCGCTTTTGGAACCGTTAGAGGCAGTTTTTACCGCGACGGCACCAAAGTTTGGGTTCTGTTTATCTAAAATTATATTTCCAAGGACTGTGATATTTCCTTTGGCACGGATGTTGATCTGTCCAGGCAGAGGGTCGCGTTTGGCATATACGAATATGCCGCTGGTGCGGGGGATGCGCGTACCTTCCAACTCATCCGGGAAGCGGTTTGTACCGTCTACCAGTACAGATCCATTAAATGAAATGACGTTAATAGTGGAGGTGGCACCACTGCGGTAGTTTGATTCTATTAGGCCATGAAGTTCAATATTGCTTTGCGCGAGAATATCGATATTACGCCCGCCGTGATCCACTCCGTTTACCACGATACGCGATTTTGGCCCGGTGATAATATCGCCACAGCAAGATACGATAGTGATTTGCCCGGGTGCTTGCATGGTGCCGCCGACGGTATTGAGTACGGACCCGTCTATGATAACGTCATCCCCGCCTTTAATAAGTATATTTCCTGCAGGTTGATTGAGAGACTGTACCTCTAGCAATGCTCCTTCCTCGACAAATACAGAGCAGGTGGTTTTGATGATGATGCCCGGGGCGTAGCGGTTATTAGCACCAGTCGGGACTTGGATAGTTTTGATGGAGGCGCCATTTTTTACTACAAGGCGCTTTCCGCCAAGATCAAAAACAGCATTCCATGTATTTGCCGTGGTGCTATTCTTCTCATATGTGAAAAATTGGCAGAGATCTTGATCGCCGATGCAGGTTGGCGTGGGTTGGTTAAAATCAGCGACCACATTTTCGTCTACTACAATTTCAATAATATTCCCCAGGGAATCTTTCTCGCAGTTTGCACATGCGGTTGGTGCGTCGCTTTGCGTTATGGTCTGGAGCTCTGTGCTCATTGTCCTCAATTGTGGTGGGTCATCTTGGCTGGTAGCATCCGGTGTTTCTGTGGCTGATTCCAATGGGGCGACTTGCCCTTCTACTTTTTCAGCCCCCTCCTCAACGGGAGTATTACCTGCCTCATTCGTATCAGACATGTCTATGTCCGATATATTTTCGACCTTAGAATCTTCCTCCTCCAGGATAAGATTCATCCCCTCGGTATCGGTAGTCTGTGGAGATTCTACGCTCGTTTCCTGGTTATTTTCCAATGGTTGAGTCTCTATAACTTCAGTAGGCTTGACCACCTCTTCGGTAACTATAGAAGCCATCTGGGCCTCCTGGGAGGCTTCAGAAGCACTTTGCGTGTCTTGAGGTGTGCTATCTATAGAGGCCAAAAACTCTTCCGCAAGAAGAGTTTTTGGAGATCCTAGTAATAGAGTAGTAGAGAAAAGGAATAACGAAAAAACAACCAGTAGGCGTTTCATGGCTAGTTCAGTTCTTAAGAGATAATTAGCGTCTCAAGACGCAGAGAGGCATAGAGTGCCTTCTTCAATAACACAGAGAGAAAGAGCTTAAAATTTTTGTGCTAAGGTTTGAAAATAAAGGACGAAAACGTAAATTATTCTATAAGACATTAGATGGTCTAGACAATTGTCCGTTAGAATATCTTCAGAGAAAACGAACGATATGTCAGAAAAAGATGATAATTTACGTATAGTACCGGCGCATTCTAACTAAATAAGACGAGATAGTCAATGCATCTCTTTCTGGAAATCCTAATTTCTATTGTTGTGGAAATCTTGTGGATATATTTTTATCGGGCATGGTCGCTTGTGTAGTGATGGTAATTACGGCTATAGTGTATAGGTATCACATATGTATTGTTCAGGTATAAAAAAGTATCGATGAAAATAAGATTGTATGATGTAACGATTGTCGAGTGTGTGGCTATGCTGGAGACACTACAACATCTCCTCGATAAGGCTGAAGCCTATGCAACGGAGCGATCGTTCGATTTTGCAAATCTTATGCATGATCGGCTGGCACCTGACATGTATGATTTTGTTGTCCAGATTCGTATTGCATGCAGGAATGCCTGTGATTTTGCAGCACAGGCTTCAGGGCGCCCCATGCCCACTTTAGAGAAAAAACAAGATGAGACGATCATGGAGTTGCGTTTGCGTATTGAGACCGCACTTACACTTCTTCGTAGTATCCAGCCGGCAGAGATTGATGGCGCAGAGGACAAAAAGATGACTTTGTATTTTATGCCGGGCAAATATATGCTTGGTCATGAGTTTGTGACGCAGTATTTGCAGCCAAACTTTTATTTTCATGTAGTGATTGCCTATGCCATACTCCGTGCCCGGGGAGTTCCTTTGGGGAAGGCGGATTATACTATGCATATGAGTGTAAAGGATGAGGAGTAACGCAAGAAGTATTTTTGATGGAAGCACTATCGATCCAAAATCTTAAAAAAACCTATGCGACTGGTGTCCAGGCTTTGCAGGGGGTAAGTCTCTCGGTGCTCGAGGGAGATTTTTTTGCGTTACTCGGACCAAATGGCGCGGGCAAGACCACGATTATCGGTATCGTCACCGGCTTGGTGAATAAAACCGCGGGTACGGTGCGGATATTTGGGGATGATCTCGATGTTGCGCCGGAGCGTACCCGGGTGCACATCGGGGTAGTCCCGCAAGAGTTTAATTTTAATATTTTTGAAAAGGTAGAGAATATCGTAGTGAGTCAGGCAGGGTATTATGGAATCCCACGTGCGCAGGCAATGCGCGATGCCGAAGTACTGCTCAAGCAGTTGGGGTTGTGGGAGAAACGCGATGCACAATCGCGTATGCTCTCCGGAGGCATGAAGCGAAGGCTCATGATCGCACGGGCACTTATTCACCGTCCGCGACTCCTGATTCTCGACGAGCCGACCGCGGGTGTGGATATTGAACTCCGCAGAGGTATGTGGGAGTTTCTCGCCAAGATCAATAATGAAGGAGTGACTATTATTCTTACTACGCATTATCTGGAGGAGGCCGAGCAACTTTGCAAGAATGTGGCGATTATCAACAAAGGTGAGATTATAGAACATGGCTCAATGCGTGAGCTTCTCTCTACTTTGGAGAATGAGAGTTTCCTTTTTTATCTCAAGGATCCGATATCGGATGTTGTTTTGGGTGCACTGCAACACTGTGACATTCACCAGGTTGATCCGACAACGTTGGAGGTGACCTTGAAAGACGGCGCGCGGCTCAATGATTTTATTGTCCAACTTGCGCGGGCGGATGTCACTATTCAGTCTATGCGTAACAAATCAAACCGTCTGGAGGAAATTTTCTTGAGTCTTATTAGCGGTGATACGAGGGAGTAACCATGGAAAGCAGAAAAATATTTATTGCATTCTCGACTATGGTACGCAATGAAGTCAGCCGGTTTTTGCGTATTTGGATGCAGACGCTCATACCCCCGGTGATTACCACGGTACTCTATTATGTTATTTTTGGCTCGTTCATCGGATCGCAAATCGCGCCGATACACGGATTTTCGTATATGCAATTTATTGTGCCGGGATTGGTGATGATGGCCGTTATCACGAGTTCATTTTCTAATGTAGTCGGATCATTTTACTTTTCGAAATTTCAGCGTAGCATCGAAGAGCTTCTCGTATCTCCTATGCCGTTTTGGGTGCTGATCGCAGGATATATTACGGGAGGAGTCGTGCGCGGATTGTTGGTGGGGACTATTACGCTTCTTGTCTCGCTGTTTTTTACGCATCTCGTAGTCAGTAATATATTTTTTGTACTCTCGTTTATTCTCCTGACCGCAATATTGTTTTCACTGGCAGGGCTTCTCAACGGTCTCTATGCAAAAAACTTCGATGGCATCAGTATCTTTCCCACCTTTGTGCTTACCCCGCTTACGTATCTGGGCGGTATATTCTATTCTATCGCCGCATTGCCACCATTTTGGCAGAGTATGTCCAAGCTCAATCCCATTCTCTATATGATCAATGGATTCCGTTATGGATTTTTAGGATTTTCTGATGTGAGTGTCGCAGTAAGTTTTTGGATTCTTGTCGTGTGCATTAGTGTTCTTTTTGGCATCAATTGGCATCTCTTTCGCAAAGGATACGGGCTTCGGTCGTAAGGTCTGTATATTTTTTCTCAAGGATATATTTTTGGTACACTAGGAGTAGTGTTCTTTTCTAACGTCTCTATAATGAGGAGGGAGTTATGAGTACTAGTAGATCCATCGGGCGGGAACAGGCTCGGGTATCTCACGGTCGGATATTGCAACCTTGGACGTTGCTCGGGATTGTGCTCCTGCATGTCGGAGCGGGGATAGCTATTTGGTACGGCGCATCATTTGGGTTTTCATGGAGAAGCATCATGCTTACGGGCATCTATACGTTACTCACGGGTATTGGTGTTTCCGTGGCATATCATCGTATGCTTACTCATCAGAGTTTTAGGACAAACTCAAAATTGCTGGAGTATGCGCTTGTATACTGGGGTGGTGTCGCAGGGCAAAATGCATTCACTTGGGTATTAAATCACAGGTCTCATCACGAGTTTGGGGATACGGAGCATGATCCATATTCCTACTACTGGCCGTATCACGGTGGGGTTCGTGGTTTTCTGTGGGCACATGTGATTGCATTGGTGTATACGTTCGGTCGTCCGGCAAAATACGCCTCCTTGCCAAGGAGCGATCCATACTATGATGTGATTCTTTGGGAGCAAAAATGGCATACGCCAATTTTTCTCTCCGGATTTTTTATCCCTGCATTCATTGCGGGTTGGGAAGGGTTTTGGCTGACTTTTCTGCGTGTCGTGTATGTATTTCATGTCACATGGATGGTAAACTCGGTTTGCCACATGTGGGGACAAAGAGCCGCCAGGGGGATTATCCCCGGCAGAAACAGTCTGTTTGTGATTGTCTTGGCCTTTGTGGGTGAAGGGTTCCACATAAATCACCATCTCAATCCGTCTTCCGCATACCTTGGCTGGAAATGGTGGCATTTCGATGTGGGTAAATGGGTGATACAGCTCTTTGAGCTTTTAGGATTGGTCTATGATGTACATAGACCGCGAGCTCCCTCTTCAGGGTAAAAATAACAAACGGCTTCGATGAGGCCGTCTTTTCTTTACTATCTTACGATCCTTGTAATCAGGCCTATTCTTAGGCTGACGCGACCCATTCCGAGGCTTCCGCTTCGGTCTTGAAGGCCTTGAGATTGGTGCGTCCGGAGAGAGCGAGTAAGATGTCCTGGGCGAGCACTATGTAGGCATTGCCGCCAAAAGTTGCGGATTTGAGAATATAAGGTTCGTTGTCTTTCATGAGTTGGGCAAGTGCCGCCAAGATTTCTGTGTCGTATGAGGTTAGTTCTGATATGTCGATGATTGCGCGCACTTTGCCGCCTTTGCGATTGTACACATCTCTGACAGTAGTGCGCAATGTATGCGCCCAGGCCATAAATGCCGGCATAGTGTCATGATGCAGGTCCCCGCCAATGCGGGCGTGAATAATATTATTGCGGTCGATCTCCACCTCAAAATGTTCTGTTCCCTGCATCATATACGCCAGTATATCAAATCATACCTGTCATGGTACACTATGCATAAAAGAGTTGCGATTTTTGTATAATGGGCTAGACTAAATGGTGCTATGCAGGGTGCTTCTCGTAAAGAAACAATCAAAGAACTGCTTTCACGCGGGGTAGCCGAGGTACTTGATCGCGTGCATCTGGAGAAACGTCTGATATCCGGAGAAAAACTGCGCATCAAATTGGGTATCGATCCCACGAGTCCCAATATCCATTTGGGGAGATCTGTGCCGCTTTTGAAGTTGCGGGATCTCCAAGAGCTGGGGCATCAGATCGTGTTTATCGTTGGCAATTTTACGGGTGTGATTGGTGATACCAGCGACAAGTCCGCCGAGCGGCCGATGCTGGAACGATCAGCAGTGGAGGAGAATCTCAAAACCTATCTTGATCAGTATAAAAAAATTCTGGACATTGAGCGCACCGAGATCCGCTACAATGCCGAGTGGCTGGAGCCATTGGGGTACAAAGAAATAGCACATCAGGCCAACGCCTTTTCTCTCGCGGAGTTTGTCGCACGCAAAAACATCAAAGATCGCCTGGAGGCGGGCAAGCGCATTTCTCTCCGCGAGCTTCTCTATCCACTCATGCAAGGATATGACTCGGTAGTAGTAAAAGCCGACCTTGAGCTTGGTGGTACGGATCAGTGGTTCAATCTTCTTGCGGGCCGTACGTTGCAGGAGCAATATGGCCAGAATCCGCAGGATATTATGACCATGAATTTGATTATGGGGACTGATGGGCGCAAGATGAGTTCGAGCTGGGGTAATACCATCAATCTTTTTGATGAGCCAAAGGAGATGTTTGGCAAGGTTATGAGTATGCGGGATGAGGAGATGGTATCGTATTTTGTGCATTGCACGCGTGTACCAATGCAAGAGGTTGTCGAGATAGAACAGGCGCTCGCGGCAGGTTCGGTAAATCCGCGGGATACCAAGATTCGTCTTGCGCATGAGATTACGAAGATGTACTGGGGAGCGGAGGGTGCGCGCGCGGGCGAGGAGTATTTTCGGAGTATATTTCAGAAAAAAGAGCTTCCTGCAGATATCGAGACGGTGCGTGTTTCTTCGTATGGTATTGTTAATGTGCTCGTAGAGACAGGATTGGTAAAAAGTAAAACGGACGCGCGTCGGGTTTTGAAAGAGGGTGGAGTAAAAGTAAATGATGCGGTGGTCACAGATGAGGGCTTCTCTGTCCCGCCGGGTGCTGTGCTTCAAAAAGGGAAGAAATCATTTAAACGTATCTCCTAACTATGAGTCGAGCGACGATCCGCCTCGCTTTCTGCAAGCGGGGTTCATATGTATTTTTATGAAAGAAATAGAAATAAAATTTAGAGTCAAAGATTTTACCGAGGTGCGTACGCGTCTCAAAAAACTTGGTGCGTGTCTCGAATGGAAGGGCGTTGAGCAGTCGTGGTTTTATGATACGCCGCGCCAAGACTTGCGTGCCAAAGGGTACAACCTCCGCCTGCGGGCCTGGGACGGGCACAGCTATATGCTTACGCTCAAAACCAAACCTCGCCAAGAAGATGGCCGCTATAAAATCCGCAATGAGCACGAGATGCAGATCAGTAGTCTGGATACGGCATTTAAAATTTTAAAATTACTCGGCTACGGAGAGCGTATCAAATACCGCAAATTCCGCGAGCACTGGAAACTGCGCGGGGCCTCGGTGGAGCTCGATACCCTGAAAGGTATGCATTTTGTGGAGATTGAGGCGGGCAAGCGTCGAATCGACGAGCTCGCTCTTGCCTTGGGTCTTGATTGGAAACAAACGGTGCGCAAGGGGTATATTTCCATCCTGCAGGAGGCGGAAAATGAATCCCGGTAGTTCTTGACTTTTGTGTTTAGAAGGAGTATAATACCCACTGTAAGAGTTTTCTCGAGTTTGTTTTCACCCCCTTATACGAGCTAATCGGCTAAGGTGTGTCAAGGACCACCGGTCCCTCGTGAGTAAGAACGGAGAGAAGGTCGCCTTACATTTAAAGGCTAGCAAGTATAAGGACTAGAATGGCCAAAAAATTGTATGTAGGTGGATTGCCTTACAGCACCACCGATGATGCCTTGCGCGATGCATTCGCACAGGTAGGAACCGTCGAGTCGGCTACGATCATCATGGATAAGATGTCGGGTCGCTCCAAGGGTTTTGGCTTTGTCGAGATGTCTACAGACGAGGAGGCGCAAGCCGCAATCGAGATGTGGAACGGCAAAGACTTCGAAGGCCGTAAGCTTACGGTCAACGAGGCTCGTCCGATGGAAGCTCGCCCTCCGCGTCGCGAAGGGGGTTTCAATCGAGGGGGCAACGGCGGTAGCCGTGGAGGTTTCGGTGGCGGCATGCGCCGTAGCTGGTAATCTGCCAAAAGAAACAACCCTGGGGCGACCGGGGTTGTTTTCTTTTTGGGTGGGACTAGGTACCATACAGAAACATAAATGATGATGCAAAAATCTTATACAAAAGATACCCTGCGCATATTTTGGGAGCATGCATCGCGCTATCACATCAAAGTGATTGTGCTGATCGCAAGCATTATAGCGGCTAATATTGCGGAGCTTTATACGCCATTTTTATACAAGCGTTTTTTTGATGTGCTCAGTCAAAATCCTGCAGATGCCGTTCAGGTACTTGTGCATATTTTGGTTATTATTTTTAGTATTCGGTTAGTGTACCAGCTTATGTGGCGCGTGTACTGGTATGTCTATAATGGATTCTATGCGCGTGTCATGTCTGATCTTTTGAATACCTGCTATACGTATTTGCAATACCACTCGTATAGTTTTTTCAACAATAATTTTTCAGGTAGCTTGGTGCGTCGTGTAAACAGATTTCCAAAGGCATTCGAGGAAATCTCTGATCAGGCGATACTCAACATTGGCCAGGCGGTGTTTCGTATCACCGTCATTTTGGGTATCTTGTATTATCGTCAGTGGCAACTTGCGGTAATTGTGCTGGTGTGGGCTTTGGCTTATACGTCATTTAATTTGTGGTTTTCGCGCTATAAACTTAAGTACGATAGGGAGCGTGCTGCTCTGGACACCAAAACTACCGCCCATCTGGCCGACACCGTTACCAATAATATCAATTTAAAATTGTTCGGGGCCACAGCACGCGAGATTCATTCGTTTCAAACTATCACGGATGAGCTTTTTCGCGTACGCCGATTCTCTTGGATGTTGGGATGGCGGATGGAAACAGTACAGGGGCTTTTCGCAGTTTGTCTTGAGGTCGGCATATTCTATGCGGCGGTTGGGTTTTGGCAGAGGGGTCTTCTCACGGTCGGTGATTTTGTGTTGATACAGGCATACTTACTCCAGATTTTTTGGGTACTGTGGGATGTCGGACGCTATATTCGACGAATGTATGAGAGTCTTGCGGACGCCGCAGAGATGACAGAGATTCTTACGACACCACATGGGGTGGTTGACCAGGAACAGGCAAAAGATTTGCATGTTGTTTCTGGCAAACTCGCGTTCAATGCAGTCACCTTTCGCTACTACGAAAATAAAGATGTCTACAAAAATTTTAATTTGGTGATCCGGCCGGGTGAGCGAGTGGCGCTTATTGGCCCCTCGGGCGGCGGTAAATCTACGATTACAAAATTGCTATTTCGATTTTTTGATATTCAGGAGGGAAGTGTTTTGATAGATGATCAAAATATCGCCGAGGTTACGCAAGAGAGTTTGCGCGCATCTATTGCTTTGGTGCCGCAGGATCCTATTTTGTTTCATCGTACGCTTATGGAAAATATCCGCTATGCGCGTCCATCTGCGAGTGATGCAGAGGTTTTAGAAGCTTCAAGACTCGCGCATTGTCATGAGTTTATTGAAGGGTTTCCGGAAAAATATGAGACGTATGTGGGGGAGCGCGGGGTCAAACTCTCTGGCGGTGAGCGTCAACGGGTAGCGATCGCGCGTGCCATACTCAAAAATGCGCCGATTCTGGTATTGGATGAGGCGACGAGCAGTTTGGACTCTGAATCAGAAGCATTTATCCAAGATGCGCTTGGCAATCTCATGAAAGGCAAAACCACCATCGTCATCGCGCATCGTTTGTCCACCATTATGCAGATGGACAGGATAATTGTCATTGAGCATGGGCGGATCGTCGAAGAAGGTAAGCACGAGGAGCTCATCAAAGCGGAACAGGGAGTATATCAAAAACTTTGGGAGATCCAGGCAGGCGGGTTTACTGCTTAAATTATTGGATTGCTCCGGTCCGCGTGTATGCTACTCTGAAGGTAGATTTTGACACAGAGGAATATTCTATGGAAAAAACCGTTTGTGGTGTCCGTCGTCTCGTTGTGTCTGTGGTAGCCAATGTGCTTGAGCGGCCAGAGAAAGATATAGGCTTAAGTGCGGATCTTGTATGTGACTTGGGTGCGAGTGAACTAGACATGGCCGAAATCCTTACCGCCTTAGAGTACCGTCTTGGTATCACGATTCCTGACCGAGATGAGGTGCGGGGGAGGATAAGGACCATCCACCGCCTTTCCTGGCGCGTGCTTGCTCACTGCCGTAGGCAACATGGTAGGTTTGCTCTAGCGTAGGCTATTCTAATAGCCAATAGTACTGTTGTCAGTACTTTGCTCTTTGAGCAAACGAAATAAAAAAACCTATCGGGGAAGATAGGTTTTTTCTTATTCTTTTTTCTTATGTTTTGAGCGTTCTACTTTGGAGAGGTATTTTTTGCGCAGACGCAGATTTTTGGGAGTGATCTCCAAAAGTTCATCATCTTCGATAAAATCAAGCGCTTGCTCAAGGGTGAGGATGACCGGTGGGGCAAGTTGTGTGATACCGTCTGATGATTTGGAGCGCATGTTGGTAAGTTGTTTACCCTTGCAGACGTTGATGTCGATATCATCCTCTTTGGCGTTTTCCCCGACAATCATGCCTTCGTATACATCCACACCCGGCCCGATAAATGTGGTACCCCGGCCTTGAGCGATATCAAGTCCGAACGCGAGGGCCTTGCCTGCTTCGTGTGCCACCAAGACGCCCTTGCGGGTTTTTTGGACGGCCGCTTCTTCCGGACCAAAGTGCAGAAAGCGCGAGTTGAGCACAAACGAGCCTCTGGTGAGCGTGACCAGTGTATTGCGGAGCCCCAGGAGCGAGCGCGTAGACATCTCATAGACAAAGCGTACGTCTGAAGCGTGCGGGAAGGTGTCGGTGAGCTTTGCTTTTCGTTTGGCGAGCTCGGAGACGATAGTACCGCGGTAGGTTTCCGGCACATCGATGATGACCTCCTCGAATGGTTCAAGTGTTACCCCGTTTTCTATTTTGGTGACTACGGACGGTTTGGAGACCTCAAGCTCAAATCCTTCGCGCCGGAGGGTTTCCAGTAAAATAGAAAGATGCAGTTCGCCTCGTCCAGAGATGAGAAATTTTTCTCCCGCGATCTCCATGCGGAGACTCACATTGGTTTCGAGTTCTTTCTCCAGCCGGTCTTTGATCTGGCGGGAGGTCAGGAGATTACCATCTTGGCCGACAAACGGCGAGGTGTTGGCTCCTACGGCAATTTTGAGTGTTGGCTCCTCAATAGCCACTGATGGCAGGGCCTCGGGGGTTTTCTCATCACAGATTGTAGTATTGATGCCGATTTTTTCAAATCCGGTAACTGCGGCTATGTCTCCTGCGACCACCTCATCTGCTTCTTTACGCGACAGGCCGTCCCAGACATAGACGTTTTCGATGCGGCTTTTTTTGGTGGTGCCATCCGGGGTAATCATCACTACTGCAGTGCGCGGTGTTGCTTTGCCGCGCGCGATTTTGCCGATGGCGTATACGCCTTTGAAATCATCGTAATCGAGTGCAGTCACCAGCATTTGAAGCGGTTCGTCGGGGTTACCGGTGGGTGCCGGAATGTAGGAGATAATTTTTTCAAACAATGGCTCCAGAGATCCGGGGATGGATTCTATCGATCCCTCGGGGAGCGTTTCAAATGCCTTACCGTCGCGGCCGACGGCATACAGTACGGGGAACTCAAGCTGGGACTCGTGTACAGCAAGCTCCAGGAAAAGGTTGTTGATCTCTTCAATAACCTCCGGGATGCGCCGTGCGGGTTTGTCGATTTTGTTGATGACGACGATTGGTTTGAGATTGAGGTCGAGCGCTTTTTGAAGCACAAATCGGGTCTGGGGCATGGGACCCTCTTGGGCGTCCACGAGGAGGATACAGCCGTCCGCCATGGCCAGAGTCCGCTCTACCTCACCGCCAAAGTCGGCATGTCCAGGTGTGTCGATAATATTAATTTTGTACTCCTTGTAATGAATGGCGTTGTTTTTGGCAAGAATGGTGATACCGCGCTCACGCTCAAGGTCTCCCGAGTCCATAATCAAGGTTTTGGACATCTCCTCGGCATTATCGCGGAATGTGTGTGATTGCTTCAACAAAAAATCAACCAGGGTCGTTTTGCCGTGGTCGATGTGTGCGATAATTGCCACATTGCGGATTTTTGTGTTGTCCATAACGATTCAGAAAAAATACCATATATTTCTAGGGTTGGCAATACGCCTGTCAGCTGGTACCATAAAACCCAATGAGAATAAGCGTACATATCAAGCCAAAATCAAAACACCCCGAGGTTAGAGAAGACCGAAGTGCGGGGGTCGTAGAGGTATATGTATCCGCGCCGCCGGTGGATGGCAAGGCCAACGAAGAGATGCTGGAGCTATTGGCTGATTATTTTGAAGTTGCCAAAAGCCTGATTACCATCGTCTCCGGACATACGGCTCGCCAAAAGATTGTTGATATTCCAAATTGGAAACGGCGTTGATTGATAATTTTTCTTCCAGAAAAAAACGGACCCCCTGGTGAGGGGGTCAAAGAGGAAAGTTATCAAACAACAAAAATCCAAACCGCGATATGGGGGTGAGACTTCACATAATGGCACAAGAGTGCCGATAGCCAACATGGGCTCAAGGGAGTCTAACCCCTATACGTTGAGATGGATATTTCTATCCTCGAGGGTAATTGTAGCACATGGCTCTGTCCGTATTTCTAAACTTGTGGATAAAACAACATGATTTACAAATAATGGCAAGATTGAATTGACAGGTATGCTGGTCGGAGTTTAAGGATTCGTTTCCAGGTACGCATAGAGGTGTTTGCCAGTCTCGTTGTACACTACTTCGTCTATTGCTCGCGCGGAGAGTGAAAAAAGCTTGCGACTGGATATGTCCATGTTCTTTGATTCGCTTACAGCAAATATGAGACCTATGAAATCCCCGGTATATGGGTCTATAAGTGCGCCACCCGAAGACCCTTTTTGCGAGCCAAGGCTCTGGAGAGATTGTATAAAGTATGCATCTTTTGCTTCAACGATGGTTTCGGAAAAAGAAAGGTAGAGGTAGGTAGTAATAGCTTGAAAGCCGAGGAGTTCGGCAGGATAACTGAATGTGGCGAGTGCTGTGCCAATGACTGCCTCTTTGGTGGGGTCGATAGTGAATGCGGGGAATGATACGGGCAAGGGGGTTTGATTGGCGGATGAGACGACGCGCCAAATCGAAACGTCTTGGCGGAGATTCTCGTCGGAATGTTTGGTGATAGAAAAGTTTTTTGGCATGAACACGCGCTCTACAAATGCATATGCATGTGCCGGAGAGCCTTGCCGTACCAGACAGCGCTGGGACTTTGTTTCTTCGGCGACGTGTGCATTGGTAATGATATATCCTTTGTCGCTTACCAGTATGCCGGTGGCGACACTTATCTCGCCGTTGCCTACATCGCAGAAAAAGTTAACGACGCGACTAGCCGCATGCGCATAGAGCTCCGCTTGCGGGATGCGATCTTTGTGCGGTGTGGGTACGGGCGCAGGGATTTTGATTGCATCAAAAGCCGCTTGAGCGTTTTGGAGATCTTGCTGGAGTTTTTGGAGTATCACCTCGCGGTCTTTTTTTGATTGTGCGGGCTGTAGGTTCTCTTTTTGCGGTTCTCGTGTGCCGGGGGTCGTGGTAGTTTTTGTGTATGTTTCTGTAGAAGAGGTCGCAGATTCCTCTGTTGATGATGCGATATCTTGAAATATCGGAGGATTTTTTGGTATGTCGATAACTAATCGGGGAAGTAGATTTTTTTCAAATACAAGGATTGCAAAGAGAAGCGCGAGGAGGGTGCTTGCTAGAATAATTCGAGTGCTCATGAGCGTTTTTTACCTAAGCGTTTTGCCCATGACGCAAATTGTTTGCCGCGGTCTTGGTAGTCTCTAAATAGTCCAAAGCTAGGGGAGGCGGGTGAGAGGAGAGCAACATGCCCTGGTGTGGTTTCTCGAAATGCGATGGTGACGGCTTCCCGCATGTCTTTGGCGAAATATTCTTTTTGCGGGGTGCGCTTAGCGATGCGATGCAGAGACGTTTGCATGCGCTTGCCACTCGGGGCAAATAAAATAAGCGTTTTAATATGTGTGCGTCGCGCAATAAATTTGGCTAGACGTGAGAAATCTATACCGCGGTCAAATCCGCCGAGGATGAGCGTTTGCACGCGCGCGCCAAGCGCCTCGACCGCATACATGGCGGCTTCAGGAATGGTGGCGATAGAGTCGTTGTAAAATTGTATGCCGTGGTATGTGCCGATGGGTTCCAGACGATGGGGAAGGGGTTTGAATGTCTCGATGGCATGAGCCGCATGTTTGTCAGACACACCCATGATATGTGCAATGGTATATGCGGCGCGGATATTCGCTTCATTGTGCTTGCCCTTGAGGTGTGTGGGTCCGAGCGCAAACGGGAGCGTTTTGATGATAGGGACGGCTTTTGCTTTTGTATTGCGCGCGAGCTTGGCAAGCCGCGGGTAGAGCGGATCATATACAAAATAATCACCGCTTATGGCGTGCAAGACCATGCGCTCTTTTGCCTGCCAATAGACAGAGCGTGTGCCATGAAAATCCAAATGCTCCTCATAGAGATTGAGGATGACTGAGATGTGCGGGGAGCAGTGAAGATCCATCGTCTGAAAACTCGAAAGCTCGCATACGTATACGGTATTTTTTTTCACGGGTCGCAGAAGTTCGGTGAGCATGGGATAGCCGATGTTTCCTACAAGGCGTGCATCGAACCCACCATGTTTGAGTATTGATGCTACTAGTGCTGATGTGGTGCTCTTGCCTTTTGATCCGGTGATACCGATGATGGGACGTTTGCTACTGGCAAAAAATATATTGGTGGCTGTGGTATACGGGATGGTGAGTTGTTTTGGGTGTGTGCCGGGGGAGCGAATAGCAAGATCATAATCTTTTTGTTTTTTAAGATAGTCCGCGCCTTTTTTAGCATCGGTGATGCCAACACGCATCTTTGGAAATTTTTTGCGCAAAAAATCCCGCGTGGCTTTGCCCTCGATACCATAGCCGACGATAAGTATTTTTTTGTTGCGGAGTGCCGATAAGTTCATAGGTGTTTCGTGGCGGACAAAAATGTTTTGGGTATAGCGTGTGTGCGCAATATTCTGAGAGCTTGCCGTTTGAGTTTTATCTTGTCTTTGATTTTGTGGAGGACTTTTTTCTCAAACAAACGTATCGCTGGCGCATCTCCAAACTCGCCACGTTCGTGAATACACAAAAATGCATATGCCATCTCCTCGGGAGTACCGACGCATTCAAATGGTTTAAACCCGCGTATGCCGAGGAGCTCTTCGTAGGTGGGGAGAAGTTCGCGGTCAGCAAATAGATTTTTGCCGAATATTTTTATAACTTCTTTTTTTGGGAGAAATGCCGCAAGCATACTAAACACAAAAGCGCATTTGGGGCATGCTCCGCACCATCGCTTGCTGTGGAGCGAGTCACGGATTTTGAAATTGCGGTTACAACTTGAAAATACGGCGAAATATTTTTTATGCTGAGAAAATAGTTTGGTGATTTCTATCTCGGTAAGCTGGCGCAGAAGTGAAAAGTAGGTGATATCGGCGGAGAGGTGTGTTTTGGCGTATGCCTGGAACATGCGTTCGAACTCAAGTGTTTTGGACCATTGGTGGTTGATGGTGGTGCCGCGCCAGCGAATATTGCCATAGTCTGCCGATGCCTCATTGGAAGCGATAACGTAGCGGTATCCGTAGAGGGCCGCGGCTAGGGTGCCGGTGAGTGCGTAGATAAGGGAGATAGGAATGTGGCCGTTAAACGTATCGGCATGTGTATTGAGTGAGAATAGTTTTGGATCAAGCTGGTGGCGTATAAGAATCGGAGTTTCTTTCATAATCCGTAGCGTGTCATTTTGTACGCGCGAGTCATTGAGGAGGAATGGCGTGAATCGTTTTTTGTTTTTCTTGAGTGCCTCGGCTGATACGAGCGAGTCTTTACCGCCTCCTATGAGTAAGAGACTGCGATCGGGTGTTTTACAGCGGACGGGTTTGGGTATCGTCGCAGATGCATCATAGGGAAATATGACCAGGCGTCGAAAGTCGATTCGGTTTTTATAAAAAAATTCGCCGAGGCCTTTGGTGTATACTGTATTCCAAAAGTCCGCTTCGGCACGTGAAAGCATGCGGTTTTCTAGCACGATTTTTTTTGGCGCATAAAGTTTCCAGTAGCTTATGCCAAGGGCAATATGAAGCGCATTGCAGATACGCTCTATAAGTTCGGCAGGCGGGTGGGCAAGGCTTTTGGTTTGGTAGGTGAGTGTGTCAGTAAAGTCCAGAGTCTCCTTGCCGCATTGCATTTGATACGAAAAAGAAATGACCCCACGTTTCGGGTCGTGCCGCCAATCTTTATATATAAAAACGGTTTTTGAGCCTCTCATAAACACCATTGATTCTATCGCAGATTCGCCTGTATGCCAACGAGCATGTGGCGGCTTTATTGATTCTCCTGTGGGAGCATGGTAATTTTGTCATATGCACAAAAACACTACATTTCTGATACTGTTTGGTACCCTCCTCGTGGCAGGTGGGGTTGTTTTGTATGAACGACAGAAACTAGACTCTGTAACGGTACCGCCAGTTTCTACGAATAATCAACAAGGAGAGGATGATAAGCCTATTGCTACAGTTCTAGACGGTGCAGATGAAAATGGTTGGAAGACCTTGCGGAGTGAGTTATTTGGATTTGAGATGAAGTTCCCGGGGGAGTGGATTGGGGATTGGCCAAGTATTTCTAGAAGATCTCTACTAGAAAAACCTGAAGGATCCCTTTTGCTTAATTTTGGGTTTGGAGATCCAAAGAACATCAAAGAGTATAGTCAATCAATTAACATTGTTAGTGATAATGTCGATGTCTACTCCCAAAAAGTGCAGGGTTCTATAAAAAAGGCACATATGGAGAATCGATACTCATACCAGGAAAAAAATATAAACAATGCAAAGGCATATATTTTTATAGATAAGGAAAAAGCAGGAGTCAGTCGAGTCCTTCTTGGTGGTGGTATGTATACTTTTGAAATCAATGATACTCGTGAGCTTGATGGTCGAGGTGTTGTCTACGATAAAATCATCTCTACCTTCCACCTCTTGCCTTAGCTCACCAAATCTGCTAGAATTGGACACAGATAAAGCACCTTTTAGGGTGCTTTTTGTGTAAGGCTCTTTAACAATGAAAGGAGGTATATTATTGGTAAATACTCCTTACACATTTACATACAATACAAAAACACCCAATGTATCCATGGGGTGTTTTTTAATCCTCGACGACTCTTCTATCGAGTATCTGAGGCAAGATGAATGGAAGAGACAATTTGTTTGAGAATCGATAGAGCCTCCGAACGGTCACATGAATCCTTGCATTGTAAAATCATATGAAAGGCAATACTCGGGTAATGGACTCCAAAAATATTATTTATCTTTTCTTTTGGAGGAACGGCGATAAAAGTTGAGTCGTCATCTTTATCCTCCATAAGGTCAACGGAGAATTCTTCTCCTCCAAGCCTTAAATTTGCGTTGCCAAAAGAAACGACACTATTAGGCAACCCTTTTCCTTCGGGTGAAAACACCATAGAAAGTGAGTATATTTTGCTATCAAAACCAATACCTAAAAAATTTTGCTCCGGATTCTTATTTTTTTCGGTATAACTAAGTTCTTGTGGATACTCAAATGTAATCGGCACATTCTTGTCTCTAAATATCTTCCAGCCGGTAGCTGGATTAATCTCTGGCGTAGACGGCATGTTGCCTGCAGGTGAGACATGTTGCCGATTTAGAAGCTGCTGTCTTACCTGCCACTCTCGCGCCTTCTCCCACTCACCCAAAACAACCCCACCTGCCACGAGGAGCGTACCAAGAAGTATCAGAAATGTGGCGTTTTTGTGCATAAAAAAATATTAGCATGACTACTCCTCACTCTCAATGGTTAGGGGGGCTTTACCATTCTTTATGGAAATGCTACGAATATACCCAAAGTTCGCACATTTACAACCACATATATTACGTCAGCATGCATGACTGGCATACGACGTAATACCCAATGAAAAGAAAGGAGTATCCATGCGGTACTAGCAAACCACCGTTGGCAAAAGCGACCAAACAATAACCTCCAACCGAAAAAGGAGTAGCTTCCACTTGATTCCGTATATCTATCCGTGATACCGTCACGGTATGAAAGCACTGTTTCTCACGATTATTACTATCCTTGTGGTAGCCATCGGAGCGCAGGTGTACAAGAACTACGCAGCACCTGTCGTGCCCTATGTGCAACCACAAGAGAACAACAACCAAGAACGCCCGCCACTCTCATTTGAGGGTGATGTGTTCCCTACGGAACTGAAAACTGACCCCGCAACTGGAGACAAGATATTTGAAGGGTTGGGAGTGAGGTTCCGGGTGCCGGGGGAATTCAGCGCCTACGTCTGGACAGTAACGCCGGGAAAGATTGAGAGTGTGATTGTCCAAACTCCGGAAGATGAAAAGCGGGCAAAAGAGATTCTCGCCCAGGAGAACTTAGGCGGAAAGGGGTTTGGGCCACCTGCAACAGGCGTATCTTTCGAATTGAACGAAGAACATCTAACACTGGATGATCGTATTCGTCGTGGCGGGCTACGGAAGGATCAGTATGATCTAATCAACATTGCTGGTGAAGATGCGGTGAGGTTTGAAAGTCAGAGTGCAGGAGGGCCTGTGGTGTACTTTGTAACACCAAATATGAGGTATATTGTAACAATAGGCATCGGCTACGAAGAATTCCAGGGTTATGGAAACATCGTGCAGTATCAAAAGGCTTTTGACTACATCCTCTCAACCCTTGAGTTTACCCAATAGCCGTCCCATCCAAAAACGTCCGTTAACCATCCTCAAATCAAGGTCATCGCATAGAACCTTGAAAATTCAACGCAGAAGGAGGTTCTGCTTATGCGAAAGAGTTGTTTCGTTGGCAAAGTGCTACTGGTACTTTTGGTGGTTTATGTGTTCTCTTTGGGAGAATATGCGCACGCGGCATATTATCCTGTATATCCATGGACCAGTGTCCCTATTGTAACTCAAGATGAAGGATGCGTAGGTGCAGGAATAGATGACCCCGCAAGGGAGAAGTTTGATTCTTGTTTTGTGGCTGACAGGATTCACGACGGAGTGGATTTTGTACAGGATCTGTCTGTCCTGAATGTAAGCGGTGTGGATACATATGAGATACGAGCGGTCGCCTATGGAACCGTTGCTTTTGCAGATGGGACGAAGTACTGCTTCACACGGCTATCAGACTGTCACTACGGCTTCGGTAACGTCGTTGTCGTAAAACGCGACGATGGTCTGTACGAAGGATACCCTCATCTGGAAACAGACAAGGTGTATGTCAAGCAAGGTGCGCGAGTAAGTCCCGGGACTCCGCTTGGAAGAATGGGGAAAACTGGCGTAGCAACGGGGATTCATCTGCACTATGTGGTGTGGGATATCGATCCAGGATTTGATCTAAATGAGCCTCTTGTTGACGTAAAGTACAAAGACGCCCACCCATCCCAATACCACATCGTAGATCCTTGGACTCTCCTCACCACCCCCACCCGCAAGCTCTTGTTTGTGAGTGTACCTGAGCAAACATCCGCAGAGGTCCAGGTACCAAGTACTCGGTGTTCGGCCAAGCAAGCAAGAACCAAATATATGTGGATGTGACAGAAGAAGACTATGTCGGAAAGGCCTCTTCACTTGGCGGTCGGACCGCCAAGTACAGTACATGATCAAGATTGTACATGTAATCTCACATTCGTGGGAACACGTGTACAGCATTGATTTTTCTTACCACCACATGGTAATTTAGTTTCATGGAACGCAAGGCGTTGTTTGTTACTATCATCATCGTTCTTGTGGTTGCTACCGTAGGGACGTATTTAGTGTGGGAGAAGAAGGATATAGAGGTGCCCCGACCGGTAGTTACTAATGAGCCGCAACCTACTATTGAACCTACCGCAGGTCCTTTTCCCTTTGCCGAACGAGTTATTGATCCTGCAACAGAGTGGGTTCTGTTCAGTCAGCCGGAGTATGTGCCTATATCGTTTTTATATCCACCGAAATTTGAGCAGACGGGGGCGCATAGGTTTGAGTGGGGGGGGGTCTTGCTAGATTTTCAAAGCGATCAATATTTACTCCAAATTACCATTGCGGGAGATGGTAAGGGGCTACCACCCAGCATTGAGTATAGTACAACAGTGTTTTCACTAAACAATGAGATATTCTCTATTGATCTTTTTGAGGAAGAAGACGCTCCTCCTAATTTATTCGCTGGGTGGGCCCAAAATGTTCTTGGTGGGAAGAATACAATAGAAGCGGCCCTAGGACTCCCAACTGGTTCTAGTGGTTTATGGTTACGGATGTCATGCAAACCAATATCTTTCTGTCCTCGTGAAGAAAGTAGGGGGACATTTAAACAAGTTGTTTCATCCATCCGCCTCGCGTCGGACTCTCGTTAGCTTCTCAGCAAGTACTCTTTTAAGACTCTTTTGGGTAGCCCTCTCGAGGCCCCTTTACTATTTGTAGCCGCCCATGGTATGTGTAATGGCAAGCAAACCTTTACAACTTTATAGCGTGCGAACGAATAGGAAGTGGATTCGTTCCGCGTACTACACCCGAAAGGAGAAGAATAATGTAGACATAGAATCGGCAAAGTAGCACTGAAATTCAACCTCTAATCGTTTGGAAAGGAGTTCTGTATGCGAAGGATGTGTCTTTGGCTAGCATGTTCGATGGTACTTATGGCGCCATCTCTCACACACGCAACACAATGGCCCGTATGGCCATTCAATAATAATGCTACACAGCATAGGGTTGTGCAGGATTATGGATGTGTAGGTGCGCCTGTTAACATGCCGGGTCCTGCGCCAAAGATTGGGAATGATGTTTGTGTTTCTGAAACAAAACCACATACTGGTATTGACATAGGATGTGAGACTGCTGATTGTCCATATCCCGGTACAGGGTTGAACGCGGATGAAAAGGAATTGATAAAACCGATTGTCGGCGGCACAGTGCTGTGTGTTGTTGATGGATGTCCGGATGATGGGAATAATACATCCTGCAATCATGGCTATGGAAATGCTATGGCAATTAAGTGTGGGTCCAATTGCGTAGACTACTACGGCCACATGGAACCAGGTAGTGTACGCGTAGTAACAGAAATGCCTGCTTATGAAAATACCATATTGGGCGTAGTGGGAAAATCTGGGAAAGTAACAGGCAAACATCTCCACTACGAACGTCGTCATGAAGACCCTGCCAATGCCGCCATCTGCAAGACAGACCCCATGCCAACAGCAGGGTATGTAGCAGGACATCCAGCTGAATATGACATCATAGACCCCTGGACCGTCCTCGGCACCTTTGACTACCGTCTGCTCACGGTCTCTGCTAATCCAGCAAAGATCCGTCGTGGCCCAGGAAAGAAATACTCGGTATTCGGCCAAGCAAGCAAGAACCAAACATATGTGACATTCACATATGTGGATGTAACAGAAGAAGACTACGATCTCAACATGACGATTATGCGGCAGTGGCTGCGTATAGACCTACCACCTTCAGAAGAATCATCGGTGGCAGGATGGATTGCGGAAGATGATGTAATAAACCATGATCTCGTAGACACTATCGCAAACTATGTAGGAGGTCCCACATGCTTTCCCATTGTGTTTATAGACACCAATGGCGGAGGTGTACGTGTTCGTGCGAGTGCGAGTTCAACTGCCGCAAACGCCTACAGCGCAAAAACCGGAGCCCATCAGATCTATGGAGCCGCAGGGTTCCCTGTGAAAGGAGATGGCACCATTTGTACCTGTTGGTTCCCCATTCATAGACCCGAGCTTGTGTACTCTAAAGATCAATCCATAGGGTGGATCTGTGGAGGAACACCAGCAGAGGGTGATTGGGTACTGCCTTCATGTAGTGCATATTTTCCTAGCTCCAGTGTGTCTATTCCTCAAGATATTACGCTTGCAGGAACAAAGATATCTGTAGATGTAGATATCCCCCCTCCACCTTCCGAACCTGTCCCTCCACCATATATCCCACAGGGAGCTTCACTTACCGTAACAACTCGTGACTCACCTATGCAGATGGAGACACTCGTACAAGGAGGAGTACAGGGAACAGTATCGCATACGGCGAATGTATGGTTAGAATATGGCGCATCTGCAACAAGTGTCACGGAAACTGTGCATCGTTCGGTAAGTGCAGGATCATTCAGCGAGACCTTTGACTTGCCGGTGTCTGCTGGATGCGGGGCTACTATCACCTATCGCGGTGTAGCAGAACTGGTTGCTACCGACATCATCTCGTATGGCACATGGAAGAATGCGTCTACGTTGCCTTGTCCGGTAGCTCCATCTACCACACCATTTGCCATTACCGTTACTCCATCTTGTCCGGATGGAGTAACCGCAACAGAACGCATCACCTGGGAGGATCAGCAGGCGGCTCAATACGAGGTATATATGGACGGGGTACGTGCAAACGACGTTATCTACCAGGTAGCTGTCGGCACCACGCACACCTTTCTAGTGAAGGCATATTTTTCCAATGGCACGTCTCTCTTCTCCAAGAGTCTGACCTATACATTGGACAAAAATCCCTGCACCGGGCCGGTATTCCCTGCTAGGGAGATTCCTACCCATGATCTTTCAGCGGATACATTTATCGCCGATGTACTTGATCCGGTATACATACAAAAGTTGGGCGGGAGTGCTACCACGCTTGATCCGAATGCCAAGTTGCGTCTGTACACAGCCACTGGGGGCGATACCGGGTCTGTAGAGACCAAGATATTTCCCTTTAACCCTGCCCTTCCTTTGGTTATGGAGCGGCAGGTGATGGTTTCCAATTTAGACAAATCACCCTGTTTTCTTACTACTAACACTGGCCAAAGCGTTGGAGTTGTGCATGTAGTAAAAGCCGCCGGTACGTATTGTGGAAGTGGTAGAGCGCCTTCGGCCACCTTCCATGCCGGGGAGGTCAACTCTCTGGCCTGCGGTCTGGATCTGCATGCCGCTATCCCCACGGGAAGTCCCTTTCGGGAGCTTTTTTTGTTTGAGCCCACCGGGCATGCCTATCTTTTCATCAACGGAATACTCTCCGCTATGGCCAACTTGCCGCCTCTGGCACCACATGCCACCGAGCTATCACTCTATTGTCATGCGGAACGCTCTGCGGGGGGTGAGGTCACCAGTGACTATTGGTATCTCTGGCAGGAGGGAGGAGGAACTCAAAAAAGTCTGACAGCAGATACTACCAAAGAGCCAACTCCAGCACTTGCAGAGCAGGCACCCGAGCCGATCGCAGAGCCGGTACTGGATGCTACCACATCGGCCTCAAACACTACTGCAAGTAATACGCTCTCCTTCTTTCATACCTCGAGTGGCACCAACAGACTGCTTGCGGTCACGGTATCTACCGCGGCAGATGTGGAGGCGGTACGGAGTATTACCTATGACAACCTGCCGCTTGCACGCGCAGTAGGTGTAGATCAGATGGGGCGTCTATCCCAAATATGGTATCTTCTTGGTCAACCTACGGGAGCACATACGGTTGCCATCTCTACCGTAGGGAGTGGCAGGATTATTGCCACAGCACTCTCCTTCGCGGGTGTGGCACAAACCAATGTCCTGGGAGCTACGGCTACTGCCACAGGATTTGATGCTACCCCAACCGTCGACTTACAAACGAAGCAACAGGGTTCAATACTCATTGACTCTCTGGTACTCAATTTTGAGTCCGGATCTCCTGTCGCCACAAAAGTGCAAATAGTCCGCTCCAATCTGAAAGGGTATAGTGGCATACAACACGCTACCAGTACCAAGATGGGAGGAGGTGCAGGCACTCATACCATGTCCTGGGTATCTTCAGGCACGTGGGGGATATCGACTGCAGAGTTTAAGGCTGTGGTGCCGTAACGTGCTAGGAATGGTGTTTGTTCCCAATCTATTCTGTGCACGTCCCCCACACAATCAGATGGTTGTGTGGGGGGATTTTGTTTGCCTTTTTGAAGGAAACCCGCTAGTATGCAGCAAAATCTTTTGACAACAAGAGGTGTGTCGTGACTGTACACAAAAACGATTATCTGCCTTTAGCAGTGTCAGGCATCCAGGTACTTAATTTTCCGATTGGTAGAAAAACTGCTGTTCCGTACACGAGGCGCGGCGATGGATCAAAATATCTTCTGTTGGTGCACGGCATATTGGGATCTCGCAGTGACTTTGATGCTATGCTCACCCCGCCATCCGGATGGACATTTATCGCGATAGATAGGCCGGGGCATGGCTCGAGTCCCTCGATAGACGGACCGGAGGACTTTGAGCATACGGTATTGAGCGATGCGGAGCTCGTGCGCGCGTTTTGTGAAGCAATAGGGATAGAGAAAGCCTATTTTTTTGGCATGTCTTATGGCGGCTCGGTGGTGCTCGCGCTCTCAATACTTTTTCCGGAGCTTGTTCTGGGATGCGCGGTGCAAGGGGCACAGGAGGATGGTGCGGAGCTCGTACGGCACTCAAGAGGTATGCGCATGTTTGCAGAGTTACTACTCAAACGCAGACGACCATTTGCTCTGCGGGCCCTTGCTTATTATTACCTCAATAGGACGAGGCACTTGGAAGAGTCCCCTGAATCGCTCAAAATATTTTATGGACTCATGATGAACTCGCATGAGTACGGCCTTCTCTCCAAAATGCCGAATCTCGTAAGACTCTGTTATCTCAATATCCGCCATACCAACAAAGCAGTAGCGGCGCAAAACATTATCTCGGTCATAGAGCTCAAACTCGATGGGGCGCTTGCCAACATCAAAGCGCCTTGCATAGTGATTGATGGGGAGCAACCGCATCCGGCTCTGCAAAGTAGAGAGCGAATATATGCAAGGTTGCCTGCATCTCTCCCAAAGGAGATGCATTCGTTTCCGGATGTTGGACATTTGGTATCATTTTTTGCCCCACAGGAGACAAAGCGTCTGGTCATTCAGTTTTTTGAAAGACAAAGACCGTAGTATATATCTGCTTGAGTGAGCAGATTTTTTTTTGGACAAATGAGATTTTTTTTGGTTAAATAATACCACTATGGAGGCGCAAGAAATACGCAAACGATTTCTCGAATATTTCAAAAATCACGGGCACACAGCGGTGCCGTCTTCTTCGCTGATACCGGATGATCCCTCGGTGCTTTTGACGACCGCGGGTATGCAACAGTTCAAACCCTACTACACGGGTAAGGCAGATGCGATCAAAGACTTTGGCTCGCTCAATACAGCTTCTGTCCAAAAATCATTTCGCACCTCCGATATCGAGGAGGTAGGAGATGAACGGCACCTGACATTTTTTGAGATGCTCGGCAATTTTTCCTTTGGCGGGTATTTTAAAAAAGAGGCGATTACATTCGCGCATGAGTTTCTGACCAAAGAGATGGGGCTCGAGATTTCTTATGTGACGATATTTGAAGGTAAAGACGCTATTGGTGTACCCAAAGATGAAGATTCTCGCGCCATTTGGCTAGGCCTTGGCATCCCGCCAGAAAAAATAATCGAGCAGGGGATGGATGATGTCTTTTGGGGGCCAACGGGATCCGGAGGACCTTGCGGGCCGACCACAGAGATTTATTGTACTAATGGCGCCGGGCAGGACATTGAGGTTTGGAACATTGTATTTAACGAGTTTCTATTTGCAGGATCGCGTGAGGAGCTCAATAGCGGCTCGTCCGGCAAAAAATTAGAGAAGCTCCCCGTGCCGGGCGTAGATACCGGTATGGGGCTTGAGCGCTTGGTCATGGTGGTACAAAAAACGCCGACCATTTTTGAGACTGATTTATTCTACTCCTTGCTTCAGCTTTTGCCGGATAATCTTGATGATGTAAAACGGAGAGTATTTGCGGATCACGCACGCGCCATGGCGTTTCTCATTGCTGATGGCGTACGTCCTTCCAACAAAGAAGCAGGGTATGTATTACGGCGTCTGATGCGTCGGGTGATGGTATTTGAAAAGCTGCACAAGATACCGCCGCATATCCTGGATACGGTAATACACGAAATTATCCATATGTATGGAGATTTTTATGTAGAAATTGCCCACGAAGCAAATACTATAAGGTCAACCATACATGAAGAACGTGATAAATTCTTAAAAACTTTAGATAGGGGGATAAGCGAACTTCTACAGTTAATTGAAAAAAAGAAACAATCTGGCGATTTAAATCCTATCAATGAGATTTCTGGAACTGACGCTTTCTATCTGCATCAATCATATGGACTCACAGAGGACGTCCTAGAAGAAATTCTTGTGTTGGAGGGTTTTGCTTATAATGAAGCGCAATTTGAGGAAGAGAGAAAAAAACATCAGGAAATTTCCCGCGCCGGTCAGGAAGGAAAATTTGGCGGGCATGGTCTGATACTTGATACGGGCGAGCTTAAAGCTGGTACTGAGGAAGAGGTAAAAATCGTCACGCGTCTGCATACGGCGACGCATCTCTTGCAGGCCGCTCTGCGCAAAGTCCTGGGAGATGATGTGCGTCAGATGGGTTCGGATATTACACCCGAGCGTACGCGGTTTGATTTTGCTTTCTCGCGCAAAGTCACCCCTGAAGAACTAAAAAGCATAGAACAAATAGTCAACGACGCTATTAAAAAAGACTACACCGTGGAGCGAGTAGAGATGCCCTATGCCGAGGCCGACAAGCTCGGCGCACTGCATTTCTTTAAGGAGAAGTATCCTGACATGGTGAATGTGTATTCTATAGTGCACTCCAAAACTGGCGAGGTCTTCTCTCGTGAGCTCTGTGGCGGCCCGCATGTGGAGCACACGGGCGAGATACGGGGTATTCATATTGTAAAAGAAGAATCATCCTCCGCAGGAGTACGCCGGATTCGGGCTAAGCTTGAATAAGGCGTGCTGGAATACGAAACTTACGCACAGCCTTGCCATATCGGCGGGGCTGTTTTCTATTTGGGAGAGATATTTTTTGGTATACTAGAGCGTAGCTATGCAATTTTGGCAGCGACAACCGGCTCGCTTTGGGCTTGCACTCGATATCGGGACCTCGTCGGTCAGCGGTGCGCTTTTTTCTTTTCACAAAAGCCATACAGCATCTCCAAGGCCCTACGTGCACGAGGTGTATCGCTCGTTGCTTGATACGAGTGCCGGCATCGATGCGCATATGCTATCTCGTCACGCTATTCGCGGGGTGCGGGAGGTCTATGAAAAAAGTTTGAAAAAATCAAAAGTGCCCCCGGAAGAGATTATTGTAGGTCTTTCCGCGCCGTTTTATATTTCTAAATCGGTACGCATATCGAAGCCACGCAAAGACCCGGATAGTTTAATCACGCAACAAGAGATTGAGGATCTGACCATGCGGGCAGAGGCTGACATACGAAAATCACTGGATGTGCATATGGGGAACGATCTAGAATTTTTTACCAAAAGTCCGGGTAAGATTTTAGTGAATGGCTATCGCATGCTGGATCCGATCGGTAAAAATGGCCAGACGATAGAGGTGGTTACCCGGCTTGAAGCCAACATGCGGTCATTTCGAGAAAAGATTGAGGAGTTTTTGCGTGGCCACAGGCGAGAAACACGGTGTACATTTACCAGTATCCCCACCGCAACATTTCGGGTGCTCAATGGTATTATGGATACGGAGGCGGGGATGGTATTTGTAGATATTGGCGGCGAGATCACGGAGGTATCGGCGATTCAGGATCGGGCATTAGAAAGCGTGGTGTCTATTCCGACCGGATCAGGCGCTATTATCCGTAAAATTGCAGAGTCTTTCCATTTGAGTTTCCATGATGCGCTTTTTACTCTGCGGCGCTACACAGAGAATACGCTTGAGGATGCGCTTACTCGCCGGATTGAGGTGGTGGTGGAGTCGGCCGTATCCAGCTGGCGTCTGGCAGTCTCTCGGGAGTTGGAACAGCTTTTCCGTGGCGGATTTTCTCCGGAGCATATTGTCCTTTCGGGCGGCGGTTCACTTCTTTTGAAATACAAACGCGGATTCCCCCAGGGGGTATTTCGTACGCCTGCCCAGCGAGATATCCCGGTGAGTGTGATACAACCGCATGCGATACAGGAATTTTTTGAAAATCCGTCTTATTTCATGGGACCTGAGGATTTCGGGCTTGCGTGCTTGACCTTACTTCCTTTTTTAAAAGAAGATTAGTGGTATCCTTATAAATAATACTTATGCCAGAGAAAAACACACCAAAAAAAGTTTCTCTCAAAGTCGACGCTTCCACAGGAAAGTTTGTCGTCTCCGATATACTTTCTACTCGCAAGTCAACTCGTCCTGCTGTGTTGAGGAAAAAGACTACTGCGCCGAGCACGGATCTCCCTGCAACAGCTTTTGAGCGACCGCATCCGACTACTACTCCCTCTGATCGGCAGCCATTTGTGCGCAAAGACGATTCTTCTCTGCCCGCGGGTATGCCGCATGATCCTACACCGCTAGAAGAGTGGCTGGAGAAAAACAAACAAGACCGCATGGAGCGCCAGTCCCAAATGCCGCCTGATACGCATCAGAGCCATATGGAGGAGTTGCCTGCGCCAGAGGAGCACAAGATGCTTCCGCGGCGTCCTGCAAAGACGCATCCAAAACGCCGGCTTCTTCTGGTGCTGGCCGCTTTGATCGCATTTGGGGCGGTTGGCTACATGGCTTCTGAAAAGTTGGCCAAGCTCTATGTGACGGTATATCCTCGTATTGAGCGCAAATCTATTGCTACGGATATTATCGTTTCTACTGCTACAAATGGACTTGCTTTGCCTGCAGAGCTTATCACATTTACCCATACACAAGAGCAAGAGTTTCCGGCATCCAATCTCTCCGATATCCGCAAAAAAGCCAGTGGTACGATTATCGTGTTCAATACGATAAGCTCGGTGCCACAACGTTTGGTTGCCAACACTCGTTTTGCAGCAAAAAATGGAAAAATATACCGCATCCAATCACCCCTTACTATCCCGGCAGCAACTTTAAAGGACGGCAAATTGGTGACTGCAGGGGCGGTGGAAGTTGTCGTTACCGCCCAAGAGGCGGGTACGGATTATAATATGGATTTGACAGATTTCACTATTCCGGGATTCCAAGGAACCGAAAAATACAAGGGTTTTTATGCCAAATCAAAAACACCCATGGTAGGAGGATTCATCGGCAAGTCATATGCGCCAACCAGCGGGGAGCTTGCAAAGGCGGAAGAGGCTCTCATGCCGGACGCAAAGACCAAGGCGGCATCCGAGCTTTCTCAAAAGATTCCCGCCGGGTTTGTGCTGCTTGAGGGTGCGACCGAGTTTGCATCTTCATTCCGTACCGTGGATCGTGAGGCTATGCCGGATCGTCAGACATTCTTGGCGCGCCAGACGACCGAGGTTCGGGCCATCATCTACAAGCAATCGGATTTGGTGGCGAGGCTTGCCGAAGCGAATGGTATGCCCAAAGGATTGGTAGACATCAAAAATCCGAACGATATTACACTCACCGTTTCTCATCGGGATACTAAGGCGGGTACTATGACATTACGGGCGAGCGGGGATGCTACATTTCTCTGGAGAGTGAACAATCAAGAGCTTGCACGGGCTTTGGCGGATGCTAAAAGCACTGCTAATTTTGATGCGGTATTCAAAAAATACCCTGCTATTACGAAGGCCGAATATAAGTTTTCGCTTCCTTGGGTGCGTACGATTCCAGCCAATCTCGACTATATCTTTATAGAAACAAAGGAAAACTAGTGGCTGTCCAAAAAAGCCTTGTATTAGAAGCCTTTTTGGGCAAAGGGGTTCCGACGACTCTATCCCATGAGTCTTATTTGGCTATCTCCATCCTCGTGTGTCCCAGGATCTTGACGCTACTTATAAAATAAGCTAGGATAAGCCGTATTGTATTAATATATGGATTCGTCCAAGCCGGATAAGATTATAAAAGAAGGGGTCGTCATCGAAACCTTGCCCAATACGCTGTTCCGGGTTAGATTGGATGAAGGCAAAGAAATACTTGCTCATCTCGGAGGAAAGATGAGGCTAAATTATATTCGCGTTTTACTGGGTGATCGGGTACGGGTGGAGATGACTCCATACGACGAGACGAAGGGGCGGATTGTCCATAGACTCTAATATTTCTTATGAAGGTACGCGCATCAGTCAAGAAAATATGCATCAAGTGCAAAACCGTGCGCCGCAAAGGACGTCTGTTCGTACTCTGCTCGACCCCGAAACATAAACAACGACAAGGATAACTACCATGGTACGCATCGCAGGAGTTACTATTCCAGATGAAAAGCAGATTCGTATTGCCCTTACCTATATTTACGGTATCGGGCGCGCATTGTCTGCGAAAATTTTGGTCTCGGCCAAAATTGATCCATTCAAGCGTACCGCCGAGCTGAATGCCACGGAGGTAGCGGCACTGCGTGATATTATTGAAAAGACCCACAAGATCGAGGGTGATTTGCGTCGCGAGATCATGATGAATATCAAGCGGTTGAAAGATATCGCGGCATATCGGGGCACCCGCCATATGCGCGGGTTGCCGGTACGCGGACAGCGCACCAAGACCAATTCGCGCACGCGCCGCGGTAATGTCCGTAAAACTATGGGTTCAGGTAAACGATCGGTTGAGAAGAAATAAACACCAATGCTATTCCAATGGGCAAGAAACGTATAATCAAAAAATCAGACGAGGGCGGCTCCGGATCCAGTGGTTCGACCTCCAAGGGCAAGAGGACCAAGCGCAAGCTTTCCAGTGGTCTTATGTTCATTAATTCTACGTATAACAATACGATTCTTACATTTGCTGATGATCAGGGGGGTGTGATTTTTTGGGGCTCATCCGGATCGCTCGGTTTCAAGGGTGCCAAAAAAGGCACGCCATTTGCCGCTTCCAAGGTAGCAGAGTTTATTGCAGAAAAATCAAAAGGCATCGGGGTGACCGAGATTGGTGTATTTGTAAAAGGCGTCGGTGCCGGTCGAGAGTCGGCCATTCGCGCACTTGCCAACCAAGGTCTTGCTATCAATTTTATTAAAGATGTCACGCCATTGCCGCACAATGGTACCAAACCGGCTAAAGTCCGTAGAGTATAACGAACACCATGGAAGACGCAAAATGCAAAACATGTAGACGTGTAGGGGAGAAGCTGTTCCTCAAAGGGGAGCGTTGTTTTTCGGCAAAATGTGCATTTGTGCGAAAGCCCTATCCACCGGGTATTCATGGTCGCACAGCCCGGCGCGGATCTTCCGAGTTTGCAGTGCAGTTGCGTGAGAAGCAAAAGTTGCGCAAGCTCTATGGCGTGGCCGAGCGACAATTTGAAAATTATGTAAAAGCCGCGACTACGAGTAAAGGGGATGCGGGTGGCAATCTTTTGGCGGGGCTTGAACTGCGTCTGGATAATGCAATTTTTCAATCCGGTCTTGCACCATCTCGCAGTATGGCGCGCCAGCTCGTCAGCCACGGGCACGTGCTCGTCAACAAACGCAAATCCCGAGTGCCTTCCTATGCATTACGCGTGGGTGACGTCATAGCCCTTTCCAAACGAGCTTTGCAGTCCAAGACAGTCGTTGATTTCGAGCCAATATTTGCAAAATATAACCCGCCGGAATGGCTTTTTGTAGATAAAACTGCACATGAGGCACGTATAGCGACGGTGCCACAGATTACCGATGGCGCACAGCTTCATGGCACGAAGCTTATTATTGAATACTATGCTCGCTAGTCTCTATTTATTCGCACATGCAACCTTATAAAACAATTTAACTACGCAACATGATACACGATATTATTTTGCCATCACGGCCAAAAGTAATTTCCGAGAACGGAAACCAGGGGATTTTCGAGATCGACTCGTTGTATCCTGGGTATGGGATAACCATCGGCACTAGTTTGCGCCGCGTTTTGCTGTCCTCCTTGCCAGGATCGGCAGTAACGAGCATCAAGATAGACGGTGTGCACCATGAGTTTTCTACAATTCCGGGAGTTCTCGAAGATATGGTTACAATATTACTCAATATCAAGAAGCTTCGATTTCGGGTAAATTCAGAGGAGCCACAGACGGTGGAGCTTTCTGCAAAGGGTCAAAAGTCCTTTACAGCCAAGGACCTTACTGTGCCTTCCACAGTAGATATTATTAATGCCGACGAGCCGATTCTTACTCTGACCGGCAAAGACGCCTCGATTCATATTGAGCTGATTGTGGAGCGTGGCCTTGGCTATGTGCCGCGAGAGTTGGCACGCAAAGAGAAGGTAGAAGTCGGTATGATGACAATGGATGCACTTTTTAGTCCAGTCAAAAAAGTAAATTATGAGGTGGAAGATATGCGCGTAGGGGATCGTACTGATTACAACCGTTTGCGTTTTACTATCGATACGGACGGTTCCATCAGTCCGCGTGAGGCGTTTCTCGGAGCGGTCACTATCGTTATAAAGCAGTTCGAGGCTTTGAGCCGGGGGTTCTCCGAGGGAGAGGCTATGGAGACCTTTATGGATATGCCACCCGCGGAAATGGCTGGCTCTCTGCAAACCCAAGATACGGATGAGGAGACAGATTTGAGCAAGCTACGCGTTGAGGATTTGCGGCTTTCTTCCCGTACTATCAATGCATTGCATGAGGCAGGCATCAAAACGGTTGGCGGGCTATTACGCAAAGATACGGATTCTTTGAGCACGATTCCGGGTGTTGGTGACAAAGCCCTGCAAGAGATTAAACGCGCGCTTGGTTCCATGGGACTAACGCTTAAATAAGATACGATCATGCCCTATTCAGTACAAGCGAGAAAATTGCATAGAGTACGAAAGCAGCGCCGAGCGCTTGTGCGTATTATGGCATCCAATTTAATTTTGAAATCTCGGATCAAGACCACGGAGGCCAAGGCAAAGACGGTAAAGCCCTTTGTAGAGCGTCTGGTCACGGTGGCTAAAAAAGGTACGCTCGACTCCAATCGCCGCCTGGCATCGTTTTTGCCCAAAGAGGCGGTCAAAGTCATGATGACCAAAATCGGCCCGGCATACAAAGATCGCAAAGGCGGCTATACGCGCATTATCAGGATTGGACAGCGTGTTTCAGACAATTCCCGCATGGTATTTTTGGAGTTTGTAAAATAATCGCATATGGCAAAAGAGCAATATACAATTGATGCAAAGGGAAAGGTGTTGGGGCGTCTGGCAGCTCAAGCGGCGATGATTTTACGCGGCAAAAATACACCGGATTTTGAGCCATACAAAAATTCCGAGCATATGCTTACGATTACCAACGCAGCCTATATCAAGGTCACCGGCAACAAGGCTGACACCAAGGAGTACAAGCGGTATTCTGGCTATCCCGGCGGTTTGAAGATGATCAAATTTCAAGAGATGTTTGAGAAAGATCCACGGCTGGTATTACTGCGTAGCATCAAAGGCATGCTTCCGAAAAATAAGCTTTCCCAGCAAATCCTTAAAAACCTAACGATCTACAACGATGACGGTAGCAACGCAAAGTAAAAAAGAGGTAGCTGTGCGCAAGCGCGCAGAACCCGCGAGCCCCGAAGAGAAATATGTGCAGGCCACCGGTCGGCGCAAGACTTCCGTTGCGCGCGTGCGCTTGTTTACCAAGGGCACAGGGATCGTTGTCAATGACAAGGATTATCGAGATTATTTTGTTACCAAAGAACTGCAGGTTATCGTAGAAGCCGCGGCCGAGGCTATGAATTTTGCCGACAAGGTCAAGATCTCGGCTCATATTGTTGGCGGTGGCATACATTCACAGGCAGAGGCATTGCGCCATGGCATCTCCCGTGTGCTTACGACATTCAACCCGGACTTTCGCAAGCGTCTCAAAAAACTCGGCTATCTTACACGGGATGCCCGTGCAAAAGAGCGCCGCAAGTTTGGTCTCAAGAAAGCCCGCCGAGCTCCGCAGTGGAGCAAGCGTTAGAAATAGGGGGCTTGTATCAGCAAAATATCAAATTAGCAGTCTTGACAAGAGACTGCTAATTTTTTTATTATATCCTTATAGGATAATCATATGCTTACCGATCGAGAGACATATGTGCTAGATGCTATTATCCGCGATTATATTACGGAAGCCGCGCCGGTTTCGTCATATCGCGTCCTTGAGATACGCGATCTGGACTTGAGCTCCGCCTCTATCCGCAGTAGCATGGTGAGTCTCGAGGATGCGGGGTATATCTATCAGCCACATACTTCGGCAGGGAGGGTCCCCACCCAAAAAGGATATCGGTATTTTGTAGACCATCTGATGGAAGAGGAGACATTACCTATGCATATCAGGCATAAACTTGATGCAGTAGAGTCCTTGCAGGATGTAGTAAAGATGGTAGCCAAAGAGGCACACGTGTTTGCTATGGCGGCTTTGCAAGAAAAAGATTTGTTTTTTAATTTCGGCATGCAAGAGCTTTTGGGTGAGCCGGAGTTTCAGGATCCCGAGCTGGTGCGCAAGTTCAGCGGGCTCATTGACGCTCTGATGGAGCATCATTTTCCGTACCGGGAGGCGATACAAGAACAGGGATTTGGGGTATTTATCGAAAATGAAAATCCGTTACCCGAGGCAAGATGCGCGAGTATCATGGTCTCTGGATTGCAGGATGGGATGGGCATGCTCCTTACCATTGGACCTACGCGCATGAACTATGAGCGTGCCTCTCGGATTCTCAAGTCGTCCGCTTACAAGCTAAATGATGCATATTATGCCTAAAAAACAACACCCACGTGATAAGACGGAGATAACGCCCGAAGATCATGAGGCCTTGGGGCGCGCGGATGATTCATTTGCAGATGCCGTAAGAGAAAAGGTACAGAAGCTCACGGATGATTTGCAGATATGTCACAAGGAGCGGGAGGAGTATCTGGATGGCTGGCAACGTGCTCGGGCAGAGTTTGCGAATGCGCGTAGTCAGGAGGCAAAATCGCGGGAGGAGTTTGTAAAATTTGCCGAAGAGCATCTCTTGTCTGATCTTCTTGAGGTGGCAAACAATTTTGATCGGGCATTTGCAGGCACAGAAGCCGAAAATCCTTATGTAAAGGGATTCTCGTATATTCGAGATCAGTTCATGCGGGTGCTTGCCGATCATGGGGTGACGCCGATTCCTGCTCTGGGGCAAGCGTTTGATGCCTCGCTCCATGATGCCATTGAACAGCGAGAGATGCCGGATGCCGCCGCCGATGGTATAATTGTACAAGAGCTGGAACGCGGATATCTTCTGCATGGCAAAGCCATCAAAGCAAGCAAAGTCGCCGTCGGTATATACAAGCCAGCTAATAGATAATAAAAAACATATGGCAAAAATACTTGGTATAGATTTGGGTACTACGAATTCCGCAATGGCTATCGTAGAGGGAGGCCAGCCGCGTATTGTCGAAAACAAAGAGGGCAACCGCACGACACCTTCCATGGTGGCAATTTCCAAGGCCGCAGACCGTCTGGTGGGGCTTTTGGCCAAGCGCCAAGCTATCACCAATCCGGTCAACACGATATTCTCGGCGAAGCGTCTGATTGGCCGCAAGTTTAGCGATCCTGAAGTGGTAAAAGATAGAAAGTTGCTTCCCTATGAGATTCGCGAGTCGGCAAATGGTGGTGTAGAGCTCAAGATGAATGACAAATGGTATCGTCCGGAGGAGGTTTCCGCCATGGTGCTCCAGAAGCTCAAGCATGACGCCGAAGAAAAACTTGGGGAGAAGATCGAAGAGGCGATTATCACGGTGCCTGCATATTTTGATGACTCACAGCGGCAAGCTACGAAAAACGCGGGAGAAATCGCCGGTTTTAAGGTAAAACGTATTCTCAATGAGCCGACTGCGGCCGCGCTTGCCTATGGGTTTGATAAGAAAAAGAACGAAAAGATCGTCGTGTATGATTTTGGTGGTGGTACGTTTGACGTCTCGGTGCTTGAAATTGCGGAAGACACGATAGAGGTCAAAGCCACAGGCGGGGATACCCATCTTGGCGGAGATGATTTTGACCAGAGGATTATCAATTGGCTGGTGGATGAGTTTAAAAAAGAATCAGGTATTGATATCGCTAAAGATGTACTTGCACTCCAGCGTCTCAAGGAGGCGGCCGAAAAAGCAAAACACGAACTCTCGGGGACTCTGGAGACGGAGATAAATATTCCGTTTATTACTTCGGATACTTCCGGTCCACGGCACTTGCAAATAAAATTCCGTCGGGCGCAGCTCGAGGATTTGGTGCGTGATTATATTGATCATTCAATAGCTATCACCAAAAAAATCGTAGGTGAGGCTGGTTTTGAGATTGGTTCAATTGATGAGGTGATTATGGTTGGTGGGCAGATTCGCATGCCAGCCATTGTTGAAGCGGTCAAAAAACTTTTTGGCAAGGAGCCAAACAAAACGATTAACCCGGATGAAGTGGTAGCGGTCGGCGCCGCAATCCAAGGGGCAATCTTGCAGGGCGAAGTCAAGGATGTACTCCTTTTGGATGTGACACCGCTCTCGCTGGGTCTGGAGACGCTTGGCGGAGTGTTCACGCGAATTATAGAGAAAAATACGACCATCCCTACGGCACGTACCCAGGTATTTTCTACCGCATCAGACAATCAGACGTCTGTGGAGATTCAAGTATTACAGGGCGAGCGCGAGTTTGCGCGTGATAACAAGTCACTGGGCAAATTTACTTTGGATGGCATACCGCCTGCACCGCGCGGGGTACCGCAGGTTGAGGTTGCTTTCGATATCGATGCCAACGGTATTTTGAGTGTCAAAGCAAAAGACAAGGCGACCAACAAAGAGCAGTCAATCCGCATTGAAGCTTCTTCTGGTCTTTCCAAGGAGGAGGTGGAGCGAATGAAACAGGAGGCTGCGGCCCATGCCGAAGAAGACAAAAAACTGAAAGAGATTATTGAGATAAAAAATGCGGCGGATAGCTTGGTCTATACTGCGGAGAAATCTTTGCGGGATGGTGCGGAAAAAGTTCCAGAGGATGTCCGCAAAGAAGTAGAGGCAAAGATAGCAGCGGTCAAAGCGGTCAAAGAAGGGTCAGATATCGAGCTCATCAAGAAAGAGTCAGAGGCCTTGTCTATTACGATGCAGAAAATAGGAGAGGCGCTGTACAGGCCTGCATCCGGTGAGCCGGGGCAAAATCCCGAAGCTGGACCCAAGGATACCGCATATGAGGACGTGGACAAGAAATCCGACGACGCAAATCCGCCGAAAAGTTAAACTAATCGCCCGTATACGGGTAGAGGAGATATATCATGCACCTTGCACCTGATATGAAATCATATGTCTTGGGAGCGCTTATGCTCGGTGCTTCAAGTCTGTTTTGGTTTTCTGTGGGCAAGATGGCCGGGGCATTCTCATGGCACGACACATTCGGTATACTTTCAGTGGTGAGTTTGACGTGCTATTTGGTGGTGGCATCCCTTGCGCTCATACTCTATCAGGAGCGACGTCTTTTTGTAGGCGTGGTAGCGATAGGTTTTGTGCCATTTTTTCTCTCTATCCCATTTCGTCTGGAGTATGTATTGCTGGTGTTGTTGGCACTTCTTGCCGCCTCCAGGAGTTTTAGCTCGGTCAAAGACGAACTACATAATCATTTGGCCTTTCGAGTTTCCCCGCCACTTCGTAGGGGTCTTCCGATACTACTTACTGTATTCTCACTCATACTTGCCTCGGTGTATTATTTTACTACCGGGGCAAGTATGTCAGTCTCGGGCAAAGATCTCCTCCCCAAATCATTATTTAATCTTATTGTAAAAACTACAGAACCTAATATTCTGCAGTTGGTGCTCCCGGGGTTCAATCACCTCATCACGGTGGATGAGTATATCAGAGAGACTTTGCGTCGAGATGCTAGTGGTTCATTTGACGTCTTGTCTCCGGCGCAACAAGCCGAGCTTTTACAGCATGCACGTACCCAGCTTTTTGAGGATTTTAACCTACAAGTAGGGGGAGATGAGCTTTTAAGTGATGCATTTTATCAGGCTATCATTGCCAAAAGCGAACATTTGCTGGAGCCTTACAAACGCTCTATTCCGTTTGCATTTGCCATTGCGCTGTTTCTCTTCTTGCGTACGGTTGCATTCCCCTATAGCTGGCTGGTAATATGCACGAGTTGGGGGATTATGCGTTTGCTTATCCACTTGCGAGTTGTAGAGATACAAGAGGTACAGCGGCCGCAAGAATTTGTCACGTGGCGTCATATTGGCTAGTTCATCAACGATGAAAGATTATTATGAAGTGTTAGGTGTGCCACGCAATGCTTCGCCGGAGGATATCAAAAAAGCATTTCGTAAGCTTGCGCATGCGCATCATCCGGATAAAGCGCATGGTGATGAAAAAAAATTTAAAGAAATCAACGAAGCTTACCAGGTACTTGGTGATGAAAAAAAACGTGCCCAGTACGATCGTTTCGGCACCTCGCAATTCAGCCAAGGCGCCGGTGGTGGTGGGCATGATCAATCTTGGGATTTTAATAATTTTGCGCAAGATTTTGACAATTTTGACTTCGGGGATGTATTTCAAGATTTCTTTGGGTTTGGGGGCGCGGGCGGTACTTCAGGCCGGCGCAATGTAGTGCGTGGACGGGATATAGCGATTGATCTGGAGCTTTCATTCAAAGAGTCTATTTTTGGTACCGAGCGTAAGGTACTGATCAATAAGCTTGGCACCTGTGCGGCGTGCAAGGGGGACGGCGCAGATCCTGGATCAGGTCATATCACGTGTACGAGTTGCAATGGCACGGGAACGGTGCGTGAGACTCGCCGATCATTCTTGGGGGCGTTTACCCAGATGCGTCAATGCACCATATGTTTTGGCAAAGGCAAGGTTCCTGAAAAAAAGTGTAAAGAATGCGCTGGTGCGGGGGTCAAAAAAGGATCGGAAGAGATAGCTATCAATGTACCAGCGGGTATTACGGCAGGCGAGATGATAAAAATCCCGGGTGCGGGGGAGGCGGTATCCGGGGGGATACCAGGGGATCTCTATATCAAAATCCATGTGTTGGCGCATCCGCGCATTACACGTGAGGGCGCAGATTTACTCTATCCGTTAGATGTTACTGTTACCGATGCGCTATTGGGTACGGATCGGATTATTGAAACGTTGGATGGCGATATTAAAATACAGATACCTACAAGCACCAACTCTGGAGATGTGCTGCGCGTGCGCGGTAGAGGCGTAGAGCGTGCCCGCAGTGGCCGAGGGGATCTCTTGGTAAAAATTACGGTCAAAGCTCCAAAGAAAATTTCTCGACGTGCCAGAGAGCTTCTCGAGAAACTCAAAGAGGAAGGCTTGTAAATTTGCCATTTATCAAAAACTAAAACCTCCGAGATATCTCGGAGGTTTTAGTTTTTTATGCAGACTATTTTGTTGGACGTCTTTCTAGGAAAGTGACCCGGCGCTCAAGAGCTATGCGAACTCATCAATAGCAACTGTTCTCTTGAGGTTCTACTTTATGAATTCAATATCAAGCCTGATATTTTTTATTTTTTTTTGGATATTGTTGCGCTATTCGGCAACTAATCGTACCATCCACGCGCTGTACTTTTTCGGTATGGATTTTATCGTTAGATAATTTTTTATTCTTTAGTTGGCGGATGGGCCAGCGACCAGCTCCTTAAAAGGCTGAAATATGCTGGGGGCATATTTCAGGTTCTACGTACTTTTTTCTTTATAAAGTTCAATCTGCGCCCGGCAGGAATCGAACCTGCGACCATCTCCTTAAAAGGGTTAAACATGATGGGGTCATGTTTAACGCTCTACCAACAATAATGTGTACACATCATTCTCCGCCCAGTAGGAATCGAACCTACGACCATCTCCTTAAAAGGGAGCTGCTCTACCAGCTGAGCTATGGGCGGAGAATGATGTGTCATATTGATCTGCTACGGGCGCAGATTGAACTCTCTCCATATCAGAAAATTTTAGTCTACTTTACTATAAAAGTTCTATGAAGATTTTACTATTATTTTTCGTATTTGTCTAGCGGGGAGAGGGGATGAGGCTACCCTATAGAGTGGAGATAATTTTTCTAAAAGTACGAAGCCATCTATTTTAAAATAGTACACGATAAACCTGTGGATTAATAAAATCAAATCATACAAAAATTTTCTGTATAGATGCCGCTGTATTTTTTTAAACCATTTTTTTAAGAGCCGTTTCACATACAAAGCAAGAAAGTTCATGGGCATGACAGCAAGGTCAGTCAGTTTTTTAAAAAGTTGGTAGATAATTGCCCTTTATTTATAAAGGGCAATAGATATATATAAATCTATAAACATTACTAAACATTACTATATAAAGATTGCTAATATTTTGACATCTTAGAGTCTCTAGTCCGTGATAATTTTAGAGGGTTCTCGTCACGTACATTTTGGAATCAATGTGCTCAATGGATAATCTGCTTATTCTCTAGGCTGTTTCACACTCAAGATTAGTTATTTTTCTGTCTAAAAAAAATCGGAAAAAATTATAAAAAAAACTTCAAAAATCTATACAGAATAAGCGTCTTTTCTTTTATAATTATAAACATAAAACATTGCACTACAGATGTCGCATAGAGTAAAAAAATTCAGTGCGCTTTTGGTTATTACACTTCTGGTATCTTTGCCGTTTTTTGCCGCGCGTGGGGCTGTTGGAATCCCAAAGATTTTGAGTTATCAGGGACGTCTCGCAAACTCATCTGGGTCTCTCTTGGGCGGCTCATCCGGTACTACGTACTATTTTCGGTTTTCAATTTATGACGCTTCATCTGCTGGCAGTAAACTTTGGCCGAGCGGTACGCCCTCCTCGATGTCTGCTACCGTGACGAGTGGTGTATTCAATGTCGGTGTTGGTGATACCACTGCGGGAGGCGATCTTCTGGATCTAGATTTCAATGCCGACTCGTATTATCTCGAGGTACAGGTATCAAGTGACAACTCGACGTTTGAGACACTAACGCCGCGCCAGCGCATCCTGTCATCCGGATATGCCATCAATGCAGATACGCTGGATGGGTCCCATGCAGGAGTATCGGCGGGTAATGTTTTGAAAATTACTTCGGGCGGCAATATTAGTTTTGGCGGTGATATATTTGCGACCTCTACCGGTAGCTCCATTTTTGCAAGTTCTACTGTTGTCTCCACGGGTAATATTCTTGGATATTCAAATCTCAATATCTACGGCACGGGTAGCTCGACATTTGCGGGCAAGGTCGAGATAACAGGCAGGTCGCTCATCAATGGCTCGACTATTTGTACTGCAGCGAACGGTGCGTGTGCTACTTCTTCTGGTGGTGGGTGGACAGATACAGGGATTGTAGTCAATCTCACCACGAGCACGGATAGTGTTGGTATAGGTACCTCAACTCCAGGAAGTAAATTCTCCATACAAGGTGGTATAAATATTTCCGATAAACTCACCGCAGGCAATATTACTTCTACGGGAACATTTACTGGACTTGGTACCGGCACATCATCGTTTACTGGTGGCGTTGGCGCCAAATCATTCTCTACCACCAATGGACTGACAATTACGGGGGGTATTTTGCGATCGGCCGGGATCATCAATCTTACTACTACCGCCACCTCTACATTTTCTGGCGGGTTATCTTTAGGGACCTCGGGACTTTCAAGTACGGGGGGGCTGACTCTCACCGGTGGACTTTTCCGCAGTACGGAAGAGCTGGTGGTATCGAGTACGGCGACCTCAACATTTACTGGCGGTATCTATGCCAATGATCTTCGTACCAACCTCCCCTCATGTGATTCTCTGGATACGGATGCATCAGGAGCCATTGTTTGTGGTAGTGATAGTGGGAGCTCGTTTGCCTTTCCATTCAGTACGAATATTTGGGGTAACTCCACGAGTACCACTCTTGGCTTCCTGAATGGGTTTGTAGCCAATGGAGCCTCTTCTACTATTGCCGGTAACCTCCGTATCACTGATGGAGAGCTGTTTGCCTCCTCCACGGCACTCTTTGATTCAGGGTTGGTGGCCAATGCCTCTTCTACCTTCAGTGCAGGACTACGGGTAGACTCACTGGCGAACCTCATGGGAGGTCTACTCTCTTCAGCATCTTCAACCTTCAACAGTGCACTCTTTGTTACCGATGGTTTCTATGCCTCCAGTACGGTACAGACCGGAGGACACTTCAGAGCATATGGCGCTGCCACTTCCACGTTCACCGCCGGACTCGCTCTTGGTACCGGTGGTCTCTCTTCCACCAATGGCATCACCCTTACCGGTGGCATCATCCGTAGCTCTGGCATCATCAACCTTACGGGATCTGCAACATCTACGTTTGCAGGCGGTCTCTCCATCTCCGCAGGAGGACTCAACTTTGCACTACCATCATGTAATACCTCAA
>Ga0209542_10000606_pt1 | contig 86674 bp, 88 predicted proteins | sample RifCSPhighO2_01_FD_184028 | JGI IMG/M metagenome (GOLD analysis project Ga0209542, IMG submission 184028) | Soil microbial communities from Rifle, Colorado - Rifle CSP2_plank highO2_0.1 (SPAdes) (version 2) | ecosystem: Environmental > Terrestrial > Deep subsurface > Rock core/Sediment ...
AAAAGCGCGCGGGATAGCGCTGGAATTCACGGATGAAAACAAAGAAAAACTGCGCGTAAACGGCGACCCGGATAAAATACATGAAATCGTGATAAATCTCATTGATAACGCCCTTAAATACACGAAAGACGGACCGATCACCGCAAAATTGGAAGTTGTAAATTCCGGCGGCCGCAAAAATTTAAGATTTTCCGTGTGCGACAAAGGCATCGGCGTCCCAAAAGAAGATCTTCATAAGCTTTTTACAAAATTTGCCCGCACTGAAGCCGCGCAGAAAGTCCGTCCGGAAGGCATGGGCCTCGGACTTTACTTCGTAAAAAAAATCACCGAAGACCACGGGGGCAGAGTCTGGGCGGAGTCGGCAGGGATAGGAAAAGGCAGTACGTTTTTTACGGAGTTGCCGGTTTTATGATTTTACATTTAGCAATTTACATTTTACATTGAATAGATGCGCATTTTAACCAAAGACGCCTTAAATAAAATCGGCGAAAAAATAGAACTTAAAGGCTGGGTCAGCGTCAGGCGCGATCACGGCAAGCTAATTTTCATTGATTTACGGGACAGGTGGGGGATCGTACAGACCGTATTCAACCCTAAAGACAAAGAACTTTTGAAGCTCGCGGAAAAATTGCGGCCGGAGTGGGTTCTAAAAATTGAGGGTACCGTGAAAGAGCGTCCCAAGGGCATGGAAAACCCTGATATTCCTACGGGCAATATTGAGATCGCGGCGGAAAAAATTGAAATTTTGTCGGAAGCCAAAACCCCGCCGTTTGATATTGCTTCAGAGGGGCTCGAGCTAAGCGAGGACATAAGAATGAAATACCGCTACGTCGATCTTCGCCGCGGCAGGATAAAAAAAAATCTCATAAAAAGAGCTGAGGTCGCGCGCTTTATAAGAAATTTTCTCGCGGACAGGGAATTTATAGAAATTGAAACTCCGGCGCTCTCAAAATCTACTCCGGAGGGCGCGAGAGACTATTTGGTGCCTTCGCGGACGGAACCGGGAAAATTTTACGCTCTCCCGCAATCACCTCAGCAATATAAACAGCTTTTGATGGTCGGGGGGATAGAAAAATATTTCCAGATTGCCCGTTGTTTCCGTGATGAAGATACAAGAGGCGACCGCCAGCCGGAATTTACCCAGCTCGATCTTGAGATGAGTTTTGTGGAAGCTGAGGATGTTATTGCTTTAAATGAAGAACTTTTAATAAATATCGTGAAATCGGTTTATCCCGGAAAAACTATACAGGAAATTCCGTTTCCGCGAATTTCGTATAAAGATGTAATGGAAAAATACGGAACGGAACGGCCGGACTTAAGAAAAAATAAAGATGATGAAAATTTGCTCGCGTTTTGCTGGGTTACGGATTTCCCGTTCTTTGAAAAAGTTGAAGCGGGTGCCGCGCACTCCGAAGCTTTAGCGCAGGAGTGGACATTCACCCACAACCCGTTTTCCGCACCGAAAAATGAACATATGGATTGGTTGATGAGTAAAGACCATATCGGGGAAATTTTGACTACGCAATATGACGTGGTTTTAAACGGATATGAAATCGGCGGTGGCTCAATAAGGAACCATAGGACTGAAGCTTTGAAAAAAGTTTTTGAAATAATGGGATTTCCGGAAAACCGAATTTTAGAAAATTTCGGGCACATGCTGGAGGCGCTTTCATACGGCGCGCCGCCGCACGGCGGCATTGCCTGGGGTTTTGATAGGCTGATGATGCTTCTGGAAGGGGAGCCGAACATCCGCGAAGTTATCGCTTTCCCGAAAACAGGCGAAGGACATGACCTTATGATGGACGCGCCATCCGAAGTAGAAAAAAAACAGCTGAAGGAACTTCATATCAAAGTGGAGGAAAAGTAAGGAATTGGCATTTTTTGAGATAACTGTTATGCTGCTATAGCAGAGTTAGTTGAATCTAAAAAAACAAGGAGGCAGGCATGCAATCAGTTTGGACCGTTGTTTTGGGGTTTTTCGTTACTATCGGGTTCATTGGCGCGGTTTTTGCCGCTGCGGGGGATACTGTCTGTCCGGAACTTGCACTTACACCGCTCCAGCGGTTCGCCGGACTCATAACTTTTGGGAATATCATGCTGACAGGCGGGATTTTAGGATCTGTCATATTTTTGGCATGGTTCCTTTATCTTATCCGTATTCCCACGGCTATATATGAATTCGCCGGCTACCTTGCTTCATTCGTTCTTATATTTTTCGCGAAAAGCATTCCGGTCGGCATTGATCCGATTTTTACGGCGTTTGCCGGATGCATAGGATTTGCGGCAATGATGCTCGTATCTGCCGCGCTGCATGAATGGGAGTACAACGAAGCAAGATGTTGCTCAGCGCTTGCGGTTACGTGGGCAATCGTCGCGATGGCGCATCAGAGCGAACTCATAGGTTTCTTCGCGGTCATGGCCTTTTTCGGCGCGCTGGGATTTTTTGTCAGCTCGTATCCGTTTATGACGGTCATCGGATTTAAAGACGAAGATTCGCTTAACCGCGCAACGGGCGCCGCGTTTATACTGCTTGCGTTTTTTGTTTTCTACCACATCTCAGGCATTAAGGTTCCATACGCCGGGCTTTTCACATACGGCGCGTACCTTGTCGGAAGTCTTGTAGGTTTTATGGGGCTTCTTATTCTGGCATACGAAGGATACGGAAACGAACGTGGATATATAGCGCGCCAAATTCCGATAATTGTAGCCGGCATCGCCGCGCTTTTCTTCGGTTCGGTGCTTGCCATCCCGGAAATCCAGAAAATCGGCGGCACATTCTTCGGACTTTACCTTCCGGAAAAAGTCTGCGACGTGCCCACTGAAGACACGCTCGGCTACGTGCTGAAGGGATTGGTGATATCCTGTATAGCTCTCGGCGCCGGTTACTTCGTCCTCCGCTACCAAGATTTTTTCGCTCCTTATATTTTAATGATGTAAATCAAACGCAATCACATCATAAATTTCGCCGCAGACCCAACTGCGGCGATTTATTTTATCAGATGCGTTATGTAAAAAATTTATAAAATCCTGAAACGCGAGGAGAAATGCCTTAAGATAGGGGATTCGTAAGTAAATTTTACGCCGCGGAGACGGTTGCGGGTTTCCCAGACTCTTTCAAAGCCGGCTATCACATGATTCAGATGTTCCCGGAAATAAACTCTCCTCGGCAAAGCCAGCCTCAAAAGCTCCCGGCGGGCTTTTTTGTTTTCCTTGGTTTCCGGATCTCTTCCTTCCATCAGAGAGCCTATCTCAACAGAGCGGACGCCGCATTCAATATATGCCGCGATTGCCAGCGCCTGCCCGGGAAATTGGTCTCGGGGGATGGAAGGGAGCATGCGCCCGGCGTCAATATAAACCGCGTGGCCTCCTATGGGCTTCAAAACTGGAATTCCTATTTTTGATAAATTTTCTCCCAAATATTCAACCTGCGAAACTCTATAGCGCAAATAATCTTCTTCCGTCGCCTCATAAAGACCGATCGCGAGCGCTTCCATGTCTCTCCCGGACATTCCGCCGTAGTGCAAAAAACCTTCCATTAAAATTGCCGCGGGAGAAAGCGCCCGGAAAGTTTCTTTTCCGCGGAGCGCGATAAAGCCCCCCATATTCACAATCGCGTCTTTTTTCGCGCTCATCAAGCCGCCGTCCGCGTAGTTCATCATCTCGCGCGCAATGCTTCGGATATTTTTATTTTTATATTCCGGTTCGCGAGTTTTTATGAAATGCGCGTTTTCGGCAAAACGCGCCAGGTCAAAATAAAGCCCTACCTTATATTTTTTTGAAAGCCGCGACACAGCTTTGATATTCGCCATTGAAACCGGCTGTCCGGCGGCCTGATTACAGGTGATTGTCAACAAAACATAAGCAACTTTGCTTTTGTACTTTTTAAAAACTTTTTCCAATTTCACCAAATCAACGTTTCCCTTAAAAGGATGGTTTGAGTTTTGGCTGTAAGCCTCTTTGATGGTGCAATCTATGGGAACACCGCCGCGGTTTTCAATATGCGCCCGCGTCGTGTCAAAATGCGCGTTCCCCGGGACAACCATGCCCAGGCGCACAAAAATTTTATTAAAAACCTGCTCGGCGCCGCGCCCCTGGTGTACCGGTATGACATGAGGAAACCCCAAAATCGAGCGTACTGACTTTTGCAGATTCCTGAAACTTGTGGAGCCAGCGTAGGATTCATCTCCCCGCATCATCGCGGCCCACTGATTTTCCGACATAGCCCCGGTGCCCGAATCCGTAAGCAAATCAACATAAACGTCTTCAGAATTCAAAAAGAACAAATTATACCCGGAATTCTTCAGTTTTTTAATTCTTTCGGCACGCGAAATCAGAGTTATCGGCTCCACCATTTTCGCTTTATAAGGAGGCGGATTCATTGTCTCCAATATAGCACGGCCTTAGCGTAGCGCCAGATTCTAACCAAATTCTGCGATATTCTACGGCACTGATGCAAAATCAAGAACTTTTGCTATAGCAAAAGTTCTCGTAATCCTATTAGGACCTGGTTGCGTAATTAAATTGCGGCAATTTAATTAGCTAAACCCGAAGTGACGTTTGATATCCAATTCATTGTCAATGCGATCTGCAAGCATTGAGCGCACGTAAGGGTGGAGGGTGAAAAATTCTATAATAAAATCAACTTCAGCGCCGCACTCGAAAGGGTACACAAAAACGCTTTTTTGAAATTTGTAAAAACCAATTTTTTTCAAAGCAAAACTTAAACCGTCCCTTGATTTTTTATGTTTTTCCGGCACGTCGAAAAGTATCACCCGCCATTTCTTATCCCATTTTTTCATTTGCGGTATTTTGATTGATTCAATATCGTAGCGCAATGCATAATTTTTGCCCTTTCCGGTGAGTATCATGGTTACGCTTCCGTCTTCGTTATCCTTAACATCAACAAGTTTGGAGCGGTAAAGAGATTTTATGGCGCCGTGCAAGGCCCGTTTATTTATATCTTCCCAAGATTTTGCGATATCGCCGATGATTTTGAAGTATTGGGTTGGAGAAGCGGAAAGAGAAAGCGCCAGGCCGCCCATCAGGAGCAGTAATACCTTTTGGGTTGTGGGCTTAAGTTGAATTTTCTTTTTGTGCCTCTTCATAATTACAGAAACCCTACCGCAGTCTTTTGTCAAAATCAAGTACTTCTGCTATAGCAAAAGTATTTGAAATTGGAAATTATAATTTTTTTAAAAAAAGAAAGCCCCCTCAAGAAGGGGGCTCCGTACTCTTCAGGCTTCTTAAAATCGCAATGCGCTCTGATAGAGATTTATGGTTAGCCCATTTCCAAATAACCGCAGCACGTTCCAGTGCTTCAATTGCGGTTTCTGCGCCGACCAATTGAGCAGCGAATGTATCGGCATCAGATTCCTTATCGCGGCCTAAAATGTGCCCCAACTCATGCGCAAGTATGAATTCCAAAGTTTTCGCATCCATGCCCGCCGTCTGCGCTTCCGGAAAAAAAGTGCGTTTTGAGACCGTATCTGCAAAAGGCACATGCCAATAGGGCATGATTTTCGGCGTATACACCAGCGCGCGCACATGATTGCAAGTTTGAAATTCGTACTCATTTAGCTTTGTGCATATTTTTTGCAACGACGTGTTAAGCGGGTTGCTTAAGGTTGCGTTATCGGCATAAAACTCTACGAACATCAGCCTTTCTATCTTCACTCCTATGCTTAATATTTGAATCCCGATACGACAGATGAGCGACAAGAATGCCGTCGCCAGCAAAAACCCGATGAATTTCATGCGAACTCCTTCCGCCAAAATTTCCAAATTTCTGTCTAAAACATAGCACGCCGTAGTATAAATGTCAAGTATATATACGGGACATTTTCTTGTAAAATTATTGAATTGTGTATCAGCTCGCTTTAGAAAAATTTTCGGGTCCTTTGGAACTCCTTTTGAACCTTGTTGAAGAGCAAAAGCTTTCAATAAACGAACTTTCGCTGGCAAATATAGCGGAGGAGTATATTAAATACTTAAAATCACTGGAGGAGATGCCCAAAGAGGAGCTTGCCGCTTTTCTGGTCATCGCCTCAACTTTGATGCTCATAAAATCGCGGTCTCTCATACCGAATCTCAAGCTTTCGGAAGAAGAAGAAACGGATATCAAAGAACTGGAGTTGCGCCTCAAAACCTACCAATTTTTTAAGGAGCTCTCCCTTTACATCCGCGAATTGAATAAAACTAACCGTCATCTTTTCGGCAGAGAAGCTTACGCCGGAATGTCTTCCGTGTTTTTCCCGCCGGAAGCGCTGGACGCGGAAACGCTCAAAAAAGCACTCAAAGAGATTCTGGAATTCGTCCCGCAAAAAGAATCCTTGCCGGAGGACCATATCTTAAAAACCGTTTCTCTGGAAGAAAAAATGGCGGAAATGAAAGAAAGGATAGAGCAATTTATGGAAATTTCATTTGACGAGATGAAAAAAGGGGCAAAAGAAAAAGTTGAGGTTATCGTCGGATTTCTGGCGATGCTCGAGCTCATCAAACAGGGCTTCCTGATATTTGAACAAAAACGCTTATTTGCTAATATTAACCTCAAGAAAAATGAACCCCGTTAGAGAATCGCTTATGTTAAAGTTAAATAATTGTATGATTTATATTAAAAAGTCGTTTTTGTCAAAGCGACACGAAATTAATTTTCTAACGGGGTGAATGAACTCGTAAAAAAAATAGAGGCGCTGCTTTTTGTTTCGGGCGAAGGGATGACCGTTTCCCGCCTTGCTTCAATTTTGAAAAAGAAGGACGAAGAAATAAACGAAGGAATAGCCGGATTGGGGCGCCACCTGGAAGAAACCCACCACCTCGCCGTTTTAAGGGAAGGGGATAAGATTGCGCTTGTCACGTCAAAAGAAGTTTCCAAGCTTGTTGAAGATTTTGCCAAAGAAGAATTCGCCGGGGAGCTCACCCGCGCGGCCCTGGAAACGCTCACCATAATCGCTTACAAAGGCCCGATAAAGCGCTCCGACATAGATTATATCCGCGGTGTCAACTCGTCTTTTATGGTGAGAAATCTTCTGATGCGAGGTCTGGCGGAGAGAGTGAGAAACCCCAAAGATTCTCGCGCGTTCCTTTACCGCGCCTCGGCTGACTTTTTAAAATTTTTAGGGATCGCTTCAATCACAAATTTGCCCGATTACGGCGAGCTCGCCGGAAAGCTGGAAACATTCCTAAAAGAAAACGAAGCGCAAGATGGAGCAAAATAAACCAATTTTCGTCATTATCGTCCTAGTTTCAGTTTTAGCTTTCCAGATCAGGGCTCCGGAAATCGGAATAAATAAATCCGCCGCGCTTGCCTCCGTCTCGGAGACGGTAGCGGCGGCCTCAGCCGCCCGCCTGACCGCCCCGGAAATAGAGGCTAAAGCCGCGCTTGCCAAGGACTTTTCTACCGGCAAAATTCTTTACGAAAAAAACAGCGATTACCCGCTGCCGCTCGCAAGCCTCACAAAAATAATAAGCTCGCTCACGACGCTGGATTTTGTTTCGCTTGACGAAAAAATTAAAACTCAAAAAGGCGAACATTTTAAAGCGCGTGATATTTTGGCGATGATAATGGTTGAATCCTCCAACGGCGCCGTGGAAACTCTCTTTAACCATACCGCCGGAAAAAATAATATAGAACCGGCCAAGGCCAAAGATTGGTTTCTGGAATTAATGTCCAAAAAAGCCGAATCTTTGGGCGGGGGAGGCATGCTTTTCAGCACGATAGACGGAGTGGACGCTTCCGAAAATTCCGCCGGGGCAATAGGCTCGGCCCGCGGTATGATGCAAATAGCGGAAAGATCGCTTGACTCGCAACTTTGGCAATTTGGAGGAATTCACAAAGTAATTTCAGAGGAAGGACTGATTTACGCGCTAAAACCGACGAACGCCCTTGAAAGCGAAATCCCCGAACTTTTAGGCGCGAAAACCGGGCTTACCGACCTTGCGGGAGGCAACCTTCTGATAATTTTTGCGAGCGGAATGGGCCATCCCACCGGCATCGTTGTTTTGGGCTCATCCGCAGAGGGACGGTTTAAGGATGTAAAGAAGATATTGGAATACATAAAAGCGTTGTAAAATAAGGGTTTTCTTGGTATTGACTATAGTATTAAAATATGCTACCATATTAAAGCACGTGGCCATAAGTTATGGCCGTCAACGCGCCATTGCTTGAAGGAGGGGCAACTACGATGCGGTAGTACATAAAAACTTGAAAACGAATTCGGTCGCCTAGCCAGCTACACCTTTGTGCATTTTGGTGCGCGAGAGACCGGAAAAATCCCGCAAAAAAGAATGCTTCTTGGCAGAGAGGTTGCCTGGGGGGCGAGAAATCGCCCCCATCTATCAGAGGTCTTAATTTGTAATTGCCAAATTGAGACTTGCGATGGGTGGTTGTTTGAAATCCTAATATTGGCGCAAACTGATCGAAAAAGAAGAGGAGATCTTATGGAAAGAAACGAAGCGTTTGCTTTAGCGAACGAAATGCGGCGTAATCCGGTTTTTAAATCGAGCGATATTGTCATGCTGACTCAAGACGAAGGCCTACTTGAGACGGCGAAGAATATAAACCTTCAACTTATTGCCGGTGTAAAATACACCATCAATCGAGTTGAGGTAGTTGACCCGGTTTACCGGTATGAGGCAAATGATTACTATCCGCCGACTACGCTTGTATGGCTGATAGGAATCAATAGTGCCTTTGGTTACGAGTGGTTCGTCAAATCCTAATTATCAGCCGGTTTCTGTGGAGGCTCGGAAAGAGTCCTTCGCGGGAGCCGGCTGATTTTTTTTATAAAAAATGCTAAACTGGAAAAATGCAGAACGATCTGATTTTAAACGTTTATAAAGTTTTGGGGCTGGCCGGAACGGCATTTTTTTTAGGCGTCATGATGACGCCGGCGCTTACTCATTTCCTCTATAAATATAAAATGTGGCGGAAGGATGCGCGGACGACTTCGCCCGACGGCAGCTCCACGCCTATCTTCAACGCGCTCCACAAAGAGCGCGAGGTCCGCGCTCCCAGAATGGGAGGTATCCTGATCTGGGCGACCGCCCTCATCGTGGCTTTGCTTTTTTGGAGCCTTTCAAAAATTTTTCCAGAATCTTTTTTTCTGAAGCTCAACTTTCTTTCTCGCACGCAAACCTGGGTGCCCCTCGGCATCATGCTCGCGGGCGCGATGGTCGGACTTTTGGACGACCTCCTTTTGGTTTTTCAAAGAGGCACCTACCGCGGCGGGGGGCTCACTTTTACGCGCCGGATTGCGTTGATTATTTTAATCGCCGCTTTCGGAGCTTACTGGTTTTATTTTAAACTGGGGCAAAATTCTATTTTTATCCCGTTTACCGGAGAGTTCGGCTTGGGGCTGTTATTCATTCCATTCTTTATTCTTGTGATGCTCGCTGTTTTCAGCGGGGGGGTGATAGACGGCTTGGACGGCCTTGCGGGCGGGGTGTTCGCGTCAATTTTCACGGCTTACGCCGGAATAGCTTTTTTCCAGAACCAAATTGACATAGCGGCTTTTGCGCTTGTAATCGTCGGCGCTATCCTCGCGTTTTTATGGTTCAATATTCCGCCGGCGCGGTTTTATATGTCGGAAACAGGCATTATGGCACTCACAACGACGCTGACGGTGATAGCTTTCCTTACGGGCGGTGTCGCCGTGCTCCCGATTATCGCGTTCCCGCTGGTGCTGGAGTCGCTCTCCGTCATCATACAGCTTTTCTCAAAAAAATTTTTAGGCAGGAAAGTTTTTTTGGTGGCTCCTATCCACCACCATTTTGAAGCTATGGGGTGGCCCGCCGAAAAAGTCACAATGCGTTTTTGGGTGATTTCAATGGTATTCGCGGTCCTTGGGCTCATAGTGCAGCTAATCAGTCATGTCTCTTATAACTAGAGAAGGCAAAAAAATCCCTCGCAGAAACGATCTGCAAGGGATTCGAGCATGGATTCTAGATTTCAGACGTTCTTAATCGCTGCAGTGAGAAAGCCGCTGTCTTCTGCGTAGTGGATTCGCTTCGCTTTCTCAAAAAGCCTGAAAATCTCATCGTCCAGGTTACCGCCGTGGCTGTTCTGGTACTTGGCGATCATCTTGCGGATGACGACCATGAGGGCTTTCGCTTGCCGAGAGTCGTCGATGCTTTGGGTTCGAGGCTTACCTTCGAACCTTATACTACCTTCGCGCGTATCGCTTAGGTAGTAGATTGAGACCCGTTGCTTTGCGAGGCGAGTCTCGAAAATTCCCTCAATATCCCAGATTGCCGCGCTGCGATGTCGCCTTCGCGCAGAAATGATTTGAACATCATACCAGCCAAGCTCCGGATCATTCACACACGGCCCATCCAACACACGAAACTTTACGGTTCTGACACCAAAGTCGGTGTCAAATAGAGCGAGCATCAGATCAAGCTTTGACGGACCTTTGTCGATTCTGTTGTATGCCATACGGCACACCTCCTTTTTAATGTGCAATAAACCCTAGATTGTGGCAGGGTTCTAACCATCTGACTCCCTGCGGAGCGACCTATCCATTCGAACAGGAACTGTGTTTTAATAGTACATTATTTTACCAATAAAGTCAATAGTGCCAAAAAGTGTTCTTTTATAATGTTTTTTCTAACTAATGTTCAATAACGCAATATGTTATACTAAAATAATGGCGTATTCACTTTTAATTAAAAACGGGCTGATTGCTAACGGTAAAGGCGGCGAGCCGTTCAGGGGAGATATTGCGATAAGCGAAGGAAAAATCAAAGATATCGGGCCAGATTTGGGCGATTCAGCCGAAAAAATAATAGAGGCCGCCGGCCTTTGCGTGGCTCCCGGTTTTATTGATATCACCAACCACTCTGACGCTTATGGCACGCTTTTCTTCGCGCCAATGCAGGAAAGCATGCTTATGCAGGGGGTTACTACTATAGTGGTCGGCAATTGCGGCCAGTCCCTGGCTCCGCTCATCACTAAGAGCGCCATTAGCGACCTTGACCGTTGGACAACCGGTTTTTCAGTGCCCATTGACTGGACAAGCGTAAAAGATTTTTATAAAACTCTTGAAAAAATCGGCATGGGGCTCAACGTCGCGACTTTAGCCGGACAGGAAACTTTAAAAAAAGACACCGAGAACATTGCCGGCGCGGCTATGCTGCTGGATTCCGCTCTGGAAGAAGGCGCCTGGGGGCTTTCTTCCAATTTTAATTTTTCCGCCTGGACACAGGCTTTGGAATCCGAAACCTTGGCATTTTTAAAAATAGTCACAAAACATAACGCGCTTTGCAAGGTACATATGCACGACGAAGGAAAGGATTTTCTTCCATCTGTAGCGACGGTTTTGCGCCTGGCAAGGCTTTCCGGCGCGCACATCGTAATATCGCACTTAAAAGCCGTAGGGCGCGGGGCATGGAAAGATTTTAACGGGGCGCTTAAGATGATACAAAACGGAGAACGCGAAGGCCTTAAAATTTCGTTTGATTTTTTTCCGTACATGCGGACTGGCTCCATGCTCGTCTCGCTGCTTCCCGCCTGGGCAAAAAACGGAACCCGTGAGGAAACTTTAAAACGGGTAAGCGATAAATATACGCGCGAACAAATCATAGATAGCCTTAACAAAATGACCCTGCACGCGGACCGCATTATGATAGCGTCCGCCTCGCAGAACAAATCGGTCGTAGGAAAAACTTTAAAAGAGATCTCGGAAAATGCGGGAATTTCGCCGGAAGAACTGATAGTTGAACTATTGTCTATCAACCGGCTCAATGTAACCGTTTTCGGGCGCACCATCAGCCAAAAAAATCTTTTGAGGGCTTCGGCTTTTCCCGGGTCAATAGTGTCGTCGGACGGAGCCGGCTATAATCTGGCCTTTAAAAATTTCGGGGACCTCGCGCACCCGCGATCTTTCGGCGCGTACCCGAGATTCCTCGGGCTGGTTTCAAAAAAAGCCGGCGTTAGCCTGGGAGATGCTGTACGTAAAATGACGGCGCTGCCCGCGGAAAAAATCGGATTTTCCGATCGCGGGCTTATTGAAAAAGGGTACGCCGCCGATATAGTAATATTTACCAGCGATTTTAAGGACAAAGGAACTTATAAAAATCCTTACAAATATGCCGAGGGGATCAGGTACTCAATCCTGGGCGGCCGCCTTGCGATTGAGGAGGGAAAAATAAATTCATCCAGAAATGGAAAGATCCTGATAAAGCGTAAGGTTTAAAATGGACCGGTTTTTTTTCGGGCTTTCCATCGCAATAACGCTTTTCGGCCTTTTTATACTGGCTTCCGCTTCGCTCGGCATCTCAACCTACCAATTCGGCGGGCCTTACTATTATTTTCTGCACCAGCTTGTTTACGGATTTTTGCCGGGGCTTGCCGCTATCTACTTCACTTCGCGCCTCCGCTACTCTTTTTGGAAAAATTATTCATTGTACATTTTGCTGGCCGCGATTCTTTTGACTTCTTTGGTTTTTATCAAGGGCGTCGGATTTTATTACGGCGGGGCGCACCGATGGTTGAGTTTTGGTTCAATATCCTTCCAGCCGTCGGAATTTTTAAAACTCGCTTACGTAATTTATCTCGCCTCCTGGCTTGAGTCAAAATCAAAATCCATAAGTTCTTTCAGATTCGGATTTTTGCCGTTCGTCATCATGAGCGGATTTATCGCTTCTTTTTTAATAATGCAGCCGGATATAGGTACATTGGGAGTTTTAATGGCGTCTGTCTTAGCACTTTTTTTCGTAAGCGGAGGAAGCGTCAAACAGCTTCTTGGGCTTTCGGGAGTTTTAGCGTTAATAGTCGGATTTTTGATCGTAATGGAGCCTTATCGGCTGGAACGCGTTAAGGTCTTTTGGGATTCTTCGCATGATATAGAAGGCTCGGGGTATCAAATTAATCAGGCGCTTATCGCGGCGGGTTCCGGCGGTTTTTGGGGCCGAGGATTCGGGCTTTCACGTCAAAAATTCAGTTATCTCCCGGAGCCGATAGGAGATTCTATTTTCGCTATAGTCGCAGAGGAGCTCGGGTTTATCGGCGCAGCGGTTCTTCTTTCTCTGTTTTTGGCTTTGTTCCTGCGCGGTATGCAAATTTCAAAATACGCGCCGGATGATTTCGGCAAATTTCTTGCCTGCGGGATCATGTTCCTTATAATTTTCCAGGTTTTGATCAACATTTCCGCGATTATCGGACTTTTGCCTCTGACGGGCATCCCGCTTTCCTTCGTCAGCTATGGAGGCTCCGCGCTCGCCGTAACAATGGCCGAAATAGGCATCGTGCTCAATATTTCACGGTATAGAACGAGAGGATAATTGCACATAAAAATAAAACCCGGCGTGATGCCGGGATTATTTTTTCTTTTTTGAGATTTTGTTGAATTTTTCGTAGTAATCCATAAGGAACTGTCCGCAGCTGCTTCCGATATCGCGCCCGGGTGGAATATAAAATTCCGTTTTTATGCCCCGGCTTTCCAGAACTTCGCGGAAATGGCTGACCCTGAGAGACGCCTCAAATTCAACCGACGGCTTTTCATTATAAATCAGAAATTTAATCGGGATACCGGTATTTTCAAATAATCCTATGAGCGTTTCCAGATCCTTGTCACGATCATTCACTTTGTTGATAAGGGCGTAATGGATTTCCGCGGAATTTCCGGTCAGAGACATGAACTTTTTTACCTGCTCAATGCTCCCGTGGAGAGGGCTTGCGCCGGGCATAAGCTCTTTGCGAACCGCTTCGTCCGGAGAATGGAGAGAAAGATGGAATTTTACCGGCAACTCGCGGCTTTTTACCGTTTCAATGAATTTTTCCATAAGGGCGGGCTTTGGTATAATAGAGGCAACGGCAAAGCGGACGGTCTTATATTGGTTTCTGTATGTTTCCGCTATGACAGCGCACATTCTGATTACATTACTAAGGTTTGCAAGCGGTTCGCCGCATCCCATCACGGATATCAGTAAAACATTATTACGCAGGGGTCTTTCCAAAAGTTCAAGGTCTTCAATCACATAGCTGACCGGCGAAACAATTTCCATGGGCTTCAGATTCCGCACCTTTAAATCGTAATCGGATAAAAAACAGAATTTGCATCCGAGTCTGCACGATGTCTGGCTCGGCACGCAGACAATATCCTTGCCGTCGTTTTTATTTATGTAGCTTAATTCTATGATCTGGCCTTCCGAGCTAAAAATAAATTTTACGGTATTATCAATTTTGGAATACACCTTTTTCAAAAAATCCATCCGTTCCTCACAGTATCTATGAAGCATAGTACCCGCATTCATTAAAACCGTCAACGGCTCCGGTAGATAAATACCGGAATTAGATATAGAATGGAAAGACAGCATATGAAAATACTTCTTACAGGCGGGGGAACGGGCGGGCACTTTTATCCGCTGATAGCGGTGGCAAGAGCTCTTCAAAAAGAAGCCGAGATCCAGGGCATCGCGCGGGTTGACCTTTATTATATGTCCGATGACCCTTACGATGCCGACATGCTTCTTCTGGACGGCATAAGATTCATAAAAATCCCGTGCGGCAAGGCAAGGAGATATTTTTCTTTTAAATATTTGCCGGATACGATAAAAACAATTACCGGTCTTTTGATGGCGTTCTCCAGAATTTTGCTTCTGCTCCCCGACGCTATTTTTTCAAAAGGCGGATACGCTAGTTTTCCTGCCCTTTTTTGGGCGAGATTTTTCAGGATACCTGTTTTAATCCATGAATCGGACGCCGTACCCGGCATGGTAAACGCCTGGTCCGGGAAGTGGGCGGACAGGATTGCCGTTGCTTTTCCGGAAACCGTAAAATATTTTGAAGGCAAGAACGTGGCGCTTGTCGGAAATCCCGTAAGACAGCAGGTATTGGGAGGAAACCTCGCCGAAGCGGTTGAATATTTCAAACTGGAAGAAAAATTGCCGTTGCTCCTGCTTTTGGGCGGGTCCCAGGGATCCGAACGTTTAAACGAAGCCTTGCTTACGGTGCTTGAAGAAGCTCTGAAAACTTATCAGATAATCCACCAGACCGGAACCAAAGCTTTCGGGGAAATACAGGCGAGATCCAGGATTCTTCTTGAAAAAAATGAATTGAAGTCAAGATATCATCCGTTTCCTTTTCTTAAAGAAGGAGAAATGAGAAACGCGTCGCGCGCCGCTTCCCTGGTAATTTCACGGGCCGGAGCAAGCGCGATTTTTGAGATCGCATCCTGGGGGCTTCCCGCGATATTGATACCGCTTCCAGAAGCTGCGCAGGATCACCAAAGAGAAAACGCCTACGCTTACGCCCGCTCCGGTAGCTGCGAAGTTCTGGAAGAAACGAACCTGACTCCGCATCTTCTTCTCGCAGTAATAGAAAAAATACTGCAAAATCTCGAAAAAAACGCGAAAATGCGCCAGGCCGCCCAGGCATTCGCGAGACTTGACGCCGCGCAGGAAATCACGAAAGAACTGGTCAAATTAGGGATGCATGAATAAACGCTTGCATTATTTTGCGAGGGTGCTATAATTAGAAATTATTAATAAGTTAATTTGAAATAAAACATGTTTTCAAAAATAAACAGGAAAGTCATTATCGGAAGCGCGGTTTTCATCGCCATAGGAACTGCTGTTTCAATGGCCGGAGCCACGCATTCGTGGGGCGGATATCATTGGGCGCGCACTGCCAATCCTTTTACCCTTAAACTCGGGGATAACGTTTCCGGCGTTTGGGACCCGTATCTTGTCATGGCTTCGAGCGATTGGAGCGTTGCCGCCGCAAATAGCTTCGGTTTTCCCGGGGTCTTAAATACACAAATCGTGCCAGGTATCGCATTAAGGCACCGCTCGCCTAATTTGGACTGCTCTCCGGTCAGCGGCACGGTTCAAGTTTGCAATAAGACTTACGGCAAAAACGGCTGGCTTGGCCTGGCTTCTATTTGGGCATCCGGCAGTCATATCACGCAAGGAACGGCAAAATTGAACGACACTTACTTTAACAAATCACCGTACAACACTTCCGCTTGGAAACGCTTAGTAATGTGCCAGGAAGTAGCCCACACTTTCGGGCTTGACCACCAGGATGATTTTTTTGATAACGCCAATTTGGGCACTTGCATGGATTACACAAACGACCCTGACGGGGGAGCTGGCGGCTTTTCTCCCGACGACCCTTCAAACGAACAGCCAAACACGCATGACTACGAAGAGCTTGGAATTATTTACTCACATCTGGATTCCACCACAACCATCGGTTCAACGGCTCCGTCGGGAAAACACGCTGAAATTGATTCTTCAGACCCGAAAGCATGGGGCAGAGAAATCCATAAATCAAAAGACGGCCGCTCATCCCTTTTTGAGCGCGACTTCGGAGGAGGGCGCAAAATGTTCACCTTTATTCTCTGGGCTAGGTAATCTATAAAAAAATCTTAAAGTAGGCTAAAATAGGAGCTATGCATGTACGAACGCGCATAGCTCCCTCGCCTACAGGAACGCTTCATGTCGGCACCGCGAGAACCGCGCTTTTTAATTATCTTTTTTCAAAACATGAAAAAGGCGAGTTTTTGCTTCGCATTGAGGACACCGATCTGGAGCGCTCCGATAAAAAATACGAAGAAGATATCGTGGAAGGACTCCGCTGGCTCGGAATTGACTGGGACGGAGAAATTACTCGCCAGAGCGAACGCATTGAAACATATAAAAAATATATTCAACGCCTCTTGAAAGAGGGGAATGCGTTTTATTGTTTCCATTCAGAAAAAGAACTGGGAGAGGAAAGGCAACAGCAAATTGATCGTAAAATCCCGATGCGCCATCTCTGTACAGAATGGCGAAATCTATCTCTCGAGGATGCGGAAAAAAAGCGGAAAGCCGGCGAACAATCCATTATTCGGTTTAAAATTTCACGAGATACTGGTAACGAACAAATTACTTTTCACGATTTGATCAGAAACCAAATTCATTTTTTTGTCGGTCTTCTTGGCGATTTTTCTATTGCAAAATCTACTGATATTCCTCTCTATAATTTTGCGGTGGTGATTGATGATTATGAAATGAAAATATCCCATGTTATTCGCGGGGAGGACCACATCCCAAATACGCCAAAACAGCTCTTAATTGCGAAAGCCTTGGGGTGGACAACAGAAAATGAAATCGGTGATACCGTACCACCTTGGGATTACGCGCATCTGCCTTTGACTCTGGGGCCTGACAGGTCCAAGCTTTCCAAGCGCCACGGCGCGACATCGGTAAACGAATACAAAGAAGCCGGATATTTGCCGAAGGCATTATTTAATTTTATGGCTTTACTGGGATGGAACTCCGGCGGAGACCAGGAAATTTTTTCAAAAGAAGAACTGATAAAAGAATTTTCGCTTGGGAAAATACAAAAAGCCGGGGCTATTTTTGACCTCGTAAAGCTGGACTGGATGAACGGAGAATATATCAGGCAAAAATCGCCTCGGGAACTTTTGGAGCTGGCGAAACCGTATTTACCCACTTGGGTGTTGGACACCCAAGTGGGTGTGCGGCACCTTTTAGATTTAGAGAAAATCATCTCTCTTGAACAGCCTCGCCTCAAAAAACTTTCCGAACTCCCGGGAAAAATAGATTATTTTTTCAAAGAGCCTGAATATGACGCTTCATTATTAAAATGGAAACAGATGGATAGTACAGATATAAAAAAATCGCTGGAAATATCCAAAGAATTAATTTCCAATTTCCAACCTGCCCGTCCGGCAGGCGGGTTTCCAATTTCCAAACAAGAAATAGAAAAAGTTTTTTTAGACAAAATAGGGGAAGGGGATAAAGGCTTCATCCTCTGGCCGCTACGGGTCGCCCTCTCCGGCAAAAAGGCCTCTCCGGGGCCGTTTGAGATAATGGAGATATTGGGCAAAGAAAAATCAATTTCACGCGTTCAAACTGCTATTGACAAACTTAGCGAAATAATATATAATTAGTCTAGAAAATCCCGGATGCCGGAAGGCAAAAGAAAGGAGGAGACAGAAAATGGCAAAAGTGTACGAAAAAGTGACCGGAGGCAAAAAAGAGGTTGACGGAGGCGTGACAGTAACCGAGGCCCAGGCCAAGGCGCATGCGCACTGGGAAGAAACAAAAAGCCCGGCGGCAAAGCGCTCAAGAGCTGCGGTGCGCCAAGAAGAGCGTGACACCAGAAGCGCCGCGGAACAGCTCGCTTTGCTGGATAAACGCCTAGGCAAAGGCGTGGGCGCCGCAAAAGAACGCGCCCGGTTGGAGGCCTTACCTCTGCCGGATAAAAGCATCAAGGAGTGTGCTAAGATCGTGAAGTTTTTTGACAAAAGAAAGAAATAATCTGATCGGCTCAATGCCGATCACGAAAAGGAGGAACCGAGCAGGCTCCTATTTTTTTTTATGCTAAACCCCGTTAGAAATTTTCTTTCTAACGGGGTAAAATAAAGCTGTGAGACAAATAGCTAAAATTTTGAGCGTATTGGCGGTTTTTGGTTTTATATTTTACTTGCCCGCAGAACTGGCGGGTTTGCCCGCCCACGCCCAGACTATTTCCGAATTAAAAACCCAAATTGACGAAAAAAATAAAGATATCGCGAAGCTTGAGGCGGAAATCAAAGCGTATCAGGGAAATATAGACGAAGCTGAAACTACCGCCAAAACCCTGCAGGGAGAAATAAAAAGACTGGACAACGCCATCAAACAGTTAAACGCGCAAGTTTCCCTGACCCAGCAAAAAATCGCGAAAAAGGAGCTTGAAATAAAGGGGTTGGACCTGGATATAAATGATGTGTCTATTTCTATACTCGCCAGAAAAAATGAGCTGTCAAAAACCATAGAAATTCTCGGGAAAACCGAGCTTGAGGATCCGATAAGTAAATTTTTTAAATATCAAAGCATATCCGCTTTTTTTTCGGAACTTGAAAAAATAGAAGCGCTGGAAAAAAATATCACATCCGTCCATGATAAGCTCGTCGGCTTAAAATCAGACCTTGAAACGAAAAAAGGCGCCGCGGAAGACGCGAAGCAAGACCTCAAAAAATTAAAAAGCGACCTTCTCTCCCAGCTGGAGCTTCAAAAAGACGGCAAAGCCGAAAAATCAAATCTGCTGAAGGTTACAAAAAATCAGGAAGTGCTTTATCAGAAGCTGCTCAAAGAAAGAGAACAAAAGCGTACCGCGATTTACGAAGAAATCAGAAAAATAGAAACGGAACTCCAAAAAAAAATTGACTTGGCATCTCTCCCGCAATTCGGAAAAGGTATTTTGGGTTTACCGATTGATGGGGGAGTAATAACCCAGGGATACGGCCAAACCGATTTTGCGAAAAACACGGATGTCTATAAAAACGGATTTCACAACGGCATTGATTTCCGCGCGGCTATTGGAACACCAATAAAATCGGCGGATTCCGGACGCGTAAAATCAACCGGGAACTCGGATCTTGTCTGCCCGCGCGGTTCTTACGGAAAATGGGTTCTGATTGAACACCCGAACAAGCTCACTACACTTTACGCACACCTTTCGCTTATTAGAGTTGACATCGGACAAACTGTCCAGAGGGGTGCTATAATAGGTTATAGCGGGAACACAGGTTATACGACCGGTCCGCACCTCCACTTTGTCGTGTATGACGCCCGCACCGTGGAATTGCGCCAAAGCCGGGTTTGCGGTACGTTGCCTTACGGAGGCTATCTGGACCCGCTAAATTACCTATAAAAAGGCTATAAAACATGCGAAATAGCGCAAATCAGGGGTTTATACAGCTTATTATAATAATCGTCCTTTTGGTCATAATTTTGAGCCTATTGGGGGTGTCTTTAAGCGCACTGTTTTCCAACCCGGTTCTCCAGCAAAACTTCGGATTTTTATGGAATTGGCTGGATAGAGTATGGGATAATTACTTAGCCGTTCCATTCGGATACATGAAAGACCTTCTTATAAACGTTATCTGGAAGCCGGGCATAAACCTCATCAAAACAAGGTCGTAAAAGGTATATTGTGCGCCGTTGTTTATATGTAAATAAACCCGCTTTGGCTAATTGCCTAGTGGGTTTTGACTACCTTTTTTTGCAACAGCGCATCTGTTAAAATCTTGCTATGCGCACTTCTTATTCCGCCTTGGACACATTCAGGCAATGCCCGCAAAAATTTAAGTTCCAGATAATAGATAAAATAAAAGCTCCGAAAATTCCCGAGGCGGTTTTCGGAAATTCCGTGCACAACGCCCTGAAATTCATGTTCTCGCGCGACCCTCTCTACCCTACCGTTGAAGAGGTCTCCGCGAACTTTTCCGAAAATTGGCGGGCCGCTTCCCAAAAAGCCGGTTTTGGCCAGGCACTCGCCGAAACCTACGAAGACAGCGGGAGGGCGATGCTCAAAAAATTTTATTCGGGAAACCCGCCGTGGAATTTTTCGGTGATTGATACGGAGTCTCATTTTGAAGTTCCGATACCAAGCCCTGAAGGAGAAACCCATGTTCTCGCGGGCATTGTAGACCGCGTGGACAAAATAGGAGAAGGAGAATACGAAATTATTGATTATAAAACTAACAGGCGCCTTCCATCTCAAAGCGCGGCCGATGAAAACCTGCAGATGTCCATTTATCACATGGCGCTCATGCGAAGGTGGCCCAATACAAATCCTTCTAAAATAAAACTTTCGCTTTATTTTTTAAAGCACGGCGAAAAAATTTCGTCTTTCAGAACGCCGGAAGCCTTGGCCGCCACTTCGGAGGCGGTTCTTAAAACAATCGGAGAAATCGGAAAAAATTTGAAAAACAACTCATGGAAACCGGCTGTCTCGCCTCTTTGCGATTGGTGCGCGTATAAATCAATTTGCCCGGCTTGGAAGCATCTTTATAAGACATCGGGGGCGCTTGAAGCGAGCGAGGCCGAATTGCAAACTGCGCTTAGCGAATATTTTTCAATAAAAGAAAATGATGCGAAAAACGATCAGAGATCAAAAGAACTCCAGATCGTGATCAAAGCGTATATGGAGGCTCACGAAGTTGAGCGGGTTTTTGACGGGCGCGGATATTTCGTGGCAAAAAAACTTCTGCAAAGATTTAAATATGATGCTGATGCCGTTCATGACATTTTGCTTTCCGCTAACTTAGAAACAAAATGGCAGGCAATTTTATCGGCGGATGATAAAAAGCTGAAAGCGATCTTAAAATCACTCCCCTCCCCTGTCCGCGAAGAAATAGAAAAAAGCAAAATTTTGCAAAGGGAATACACCGTGCTTTCGGCATCCTCCAAACCCTCTAAAAAATAAAAACTTGTCACAGGGTGACAAGTTTTTCCGATTATTATCCAGTCTCCCAATATCCGGAAAGAAGCTTCACTCATAGCAATATATGAACCGGAGAAAACCGATCCGCCGGAAACCCATCCGGTCGGCGCGGGCATTTTCATTCCGTTAACCAGCATTACTATGAAATTACTTGCCCCTCCAAGAATCGCTACCGCGATGCCAATCGGAGCTGGTTTACACACCAACGCAAATGATCTGAAAACAAGTAAAAAAGATACTGCCAGTAAAATTTTACAAATCAGAGCCGGAATTGTGCCGCTATTTGAAAAGAAAAACGAAAAAATAAAATACACCGAAAAAAATATCAGCACTGCCCTACATTCTCCGCCGAAAGCGCGCGTTTCTAATGACCGGCACAAACAAATCCAAAAAACGATAAAACCTCCGTAAAGCAAAAATACAAACACCCAGCTTACCAGACTTGCCATGCATCAGCTCCTTTCAAATTTTTCTTTTTTTAGTTTACATCAATATCGGTATTTTGTCAAATTTATTGCGCTTCAATTTTGATCGGGGCTTTTGGAGGCGTAAGCTTCGTAAGTCTCCACAGGCCTATAGCGGCCATTGTAACGAGTATTATGATAGAGAAAACCGCAAGTGTTTCCCAGTTGGCACCCCACCAGGACTTGAATTTGTTTTGCTGTTCGTGTATCATGGTATAAAGCTAACATAATTAGATAATACATGGCACATACAAAAGCGGGAGGATCAACGGAAAATAACAGAGATTCCCAGGCTAAATATCTGGGGGTCAAGCTCTACGCCGGAGAAAAGGCAAAACCGGGCGCCATTGTGGTACGCCAGCGGGGAACAAGGTTCGTCCCCGGGGACGGAGTGTGCCGAGGTAAAGACGACACGCTTTATGCCATCCGCGACGGCGTCGTAAAATTTGAGGAAAAAAGAAAAATCCGCTTTGACGGTTCTAAGAGCTCGGTTCGCAGAGTATCTGTAATTTAATTTTCTCCCGACCCATTTTTATCAGCGCTTCGTGCGAACCCGTTGTTTTGACAGGTTTTGCAATGCTTATCATTTTTTCATCCAGATCTCCCGGAACCGGAAAATCAAGCGCGCGGAGAGCGTCCAAAATATCTTTCGCGGAAACTGCGGCGTAAAGCTTCCCTTTCTCGTCAGCTTTTTTCCTTATCACTATCCCCCGCTCCGCGAGCGCGGCTTTCAGCGCGTGGAAGACTTCGTGAGTTTTTTCTTTTGAGGCGCCCTTCCTTTTCATCTCCGCTTCCAGTTTTTTTACATTTTTATCCGTAGCCGGTGAAGCCAGATTACGCAAAAGCAAAAAATTTCTCGCATACCCATCAGATACGTTTTTAACTTCACCTCTTTTCCCAACCTTAGCAATGTCCTGTAATAAAATTATTTTCATATTTTTATATTGCGCTTATTTCTGTTAACGATGAAACCTCCCCCGTCCTCCGTATGAAGTGTGTCCGCGGAAGTGGCTCGTGCGCGGACGAAAATGCCGCGGAATGATTTTGTGTTCTAAAAACTTTTCTTCCGGAATTTCCGGTAATTTGGAGATCGCTATCGCGGTGCGGAGAAGCCGCTCAATATCGCGGACGGCGTCCTTCTGGTCCGGGGTTGCAAATGAAATGGCTCTCCCCGGAGCGCCCGCGCGCCCGGTGCGCCCGATGCGGTGGACATAATCTCCGGGATTTTCCGGCAAATCGTAATTGATGACCAGCTCTATGCCGACAACGTCTATTCCCCGCGAAGCAATATCGGTCGCCACGAGCACCCGGAATCTTCCGGATTTAAAACCGTCAAGAGATTCTCTCCGCTGGGAGAGCGAGCGGTTGGAATGTATCTCGGCGACGGTGTGCCGCATATCCCTGATTGCATGGCAAATTTTCCGCGCCCCGTGTTTCGTCCGCGAGAAAATTAAAACAGACCCGCGGTATTCCGAAAGCAATTTCGCGAGCAATTTATTTTTGTCTTCTCTTTTTATAATAAATAATTCCTGAACAACCCCTTCTGCCGCGGTTCCCGGGCGCGCGATTTCAACCCTGAAAGGAAGCTTCATGTGCTCGGTGGCAATACGCACGATATCATCCGGCATCGTTGCCGAAAAAAGCATGGTTTGCCGTTGCTTTGGAACTTTATGTAAAATTTGCTTAATTTGAGGAGCAAACCCCATATCCAGCATCCTGTCCGCTTCATCCAAAACAAGCATTGAAATTTTTTCGAGAGACAATGTCCTCCTTTCCATATGATCAATGATCCGGCCGGGAGTCCCGATAATAATGTGCGGGTTCCTCGCAAGCGCGCTTATTTGCTGGCCCATTGAAGCCCCCCCGATGATAACCGCGGTTTTCAATCCTAGCGTATGCCCGACTTTGCGCAAAGCCTCTTCAACCTGGAGAGCCAATTCCCTCGTCGGCAATATTATAAGACCGTAAGACTTTGTTTGCGCTATGCGCTGAATCATAGGAATCCCGAAAGCAAGGGTTTTACCGGTTCCCGTCTGGGCAATTCCTATCAGATCCTTCCCCTCAATCGCGGCCGGAATGGCCCGCTCTTGAATGGGTGTCGGAATGGTAAACTTTAAATTCGCTAATATCTCAAGTAATTTCGGCGCGATGCCCAAACCGTAAAATGTTGAATTGTTTTGCATTAGATTCTTTTTTTATACTCTAATTTTGGTAAGTAGTTTTTTCTTGTTGAAACTTTCCTGCCACTTTTTTTCTCCAAATCTTTACGCGCCTTACCGGCCACGCCTCCACCCTCTTGAGCGGCAAATTTATTTTCTCTAAAACCGTGGACATTTTTATTTTTTGCAATCTCTGTTATTGAAGCTTCGCCAAGCATTGTAAATATCAATTCCAAATCGTTCATATGATCTCGTAAATTTTCTCTTTTTAAACCCTTGATTTTTTGATATTCACTCGGCGTCATGCCAAAAGTCGCTTTGGAAATTTCAGCAGTTAAAATTGCGTATTCTTTTCCCTCTTTTACATCTCGTTTTTTCCATTCATCTGTCAACGTTTCACGAACTTCGATACCGCGCATCCGTTTTTCAACCCACATATCAGAATATCCCTTAGCTTTATAAAGCGCGCGTGTTCTTTTTGTAGCTAGTTCAGGATCCTCGATTTCTTTTATACGCTCGTAGCCGACTCTAGCTAGCCAACGTTTGAATGGTTCGGCTTTTGGTGATGGCATAGTTTGAATAATACGAAAAATTGTTTCTGTGTTGGCGCAATCAGTTTCTCTTATCTTTCCGTCAGGGGCCATTAATTTCAACTGTCCGATTTTTTCGGACACTTCAAAAAAACCTTCATTTGTAAGCTTTTTCTTTAAATCATTCCAATATTTTCTCGGTCTTTCTTTCCCAATTAAAACTTCAATGATGTCAATTACTGAAAACCACCATTCATTTTTATAAATGATTTTTCTAATTTCCTTTTTTTGAAAAATAGCGATTTTTGTAGTTATGATTTTCTTACTCATATTTACATTATTACTTAAGAGTAATGTACCATAAATTAAGACGTTTCGGGACTTGCATAAAATTTGATAGTATGCTATTCTAATTTGAGGAGAAAAACTTAAATGTCAAAATCAATAGCCCGTATTATTTGTCAAGGCACCTATCATAACACTTCAGACCTTGACCCAATCAGAAAAAAGCACAAGGAGAAGTTAAAAAGCATGACGATATGTTTGAGCAACCCTGAAGACGGAGTAGTGAAATGTACCGATTATTCTATTTATTATCGCACTCCAACATCCTTGATACTCCTTTGAACGCAGTGCCTCGTTCTTGAATAAAGAACGAGGTTTTTTTATTTTAAATTTTAGATTTTACACTACATTCCCTTCAGCATCTCCACCGCCTTCTCCATTTGGGGGTCGCGCTTTGCTTCAATATCGGCTTTCTCTATCTTAACTTCAACATCGGGCGTAAGGCCTTTCTCGGAAATTTGATCTCCGTTCGGAGTGAGCCATTTAGCTACCGTGATTTTTATGGAAGTATCCGCTGTCAGCGGCAAAAATTCCTGTACTGATCCTTTGCCGAAACTTTTCTCTCCCACCAATTTAGCGATTCCGTGGTCGTGAAGCGCCCCGGCCACGATTTCCGAAGCTGAAGCAGACCCCTGATTTATCAAAATCACCATCGGCAGATTATCAAAAATGTCGTACCCCCTGCTTCTGTGGTATCTTTTCTCTTCTTTGCTGCCGGAATCTTCAACAACCACGACTTTCCCCTGCGGCAAAAACCAGCTTGAGATATCAACCGCGGCTTCCAAATATCCGCCGGGATTATTTCTTAAATCCAAAATCAATTTTGTTTTCCCGGAGAGAAGCATTTTGCGGAGAGCCTGTCTAAACTGCGAGACCGAATCCTCGGAAAAATTATAAAGGCGTATCACAAAAATATCTCCCAGATCCGTTTCTTTTCCGGGCTGTCCGTCCACCTTAGCCACGGTTTTATCCGTTTCCGTATCTATCACGGGAATTTTAATGACCGCGCGTTCAACTTCTATTGTTTTGGTTTCGTCCTCGCCGTTCCTTAATATCGTAAGTTTGACTTTCGTGCCGTGCGGGCCCCTTATCAGACCCACAGCTTCTTCAACGGAAAGTTCGGCGCTGGCCTCGTCGCCGATCTTTAAAACCTTATCGCCGGATTTTATTCCGGCGCGCTCGGCCGGAGTATCTTTTAACGGCGCGATAACCGTCAATATTCCTTTGCGTATGCCGATTTCCATGCCCACGCCCTCAAATTCGCCCTTTATCTCGGTTTGGAACTCCTCGTTTTCTTTCGGCGGGAAAAATACCGTATAAGGATCTCCCGTTGATTTAAAAAGTCCGGATATGGCGCCGTAAACCATTTTCTGCGGATCTACGCCGTCTATATCTACGTATTTAGTCTCAAGCTTGTTCAGCGCCTGCCAAAAAAGCCCAAAATCTACGTCTTTGGGAGGCGGTATGGTGGGCGTCTGGTGCAAGACATTGAATACCCTTCCTTCTTCCGGAAGATTCGCGCCGGCGTAAAGCCCCGCGCTGAAAACCACGGATAATAAAATAACGGCAACCCCAGTCCAAGCGGCCTTATTCCGATTCCACATAAGCCCCATTATCCCAGAAAGGAATTTATAGTACAATAGCGAATATGATAAAAGAAGTTAAATGGCGCGATAAACAGTGGATTTACGGAGACCGTCCTAATAAAGACGAACTCCAGCACCTTGCTAAAAATTACAATATCCATCCGGTGGTCATGGATGAGCTCTCTCATCCGACTTTACGACCGAAGGTTGACCGTTTTTCAAAATTTTTGTACCTGATACTTCATTTTCCGGTCTTCAAAGCGCACATTAAAACCAGCCTCGGTGTGGAAATAGATTTTATTATCGGTAAAGATTTTTTGATCACGATAAGTTACGAAGAAAACACCGCTCTCGCGAAATTTTTCGAAGAACTCCTGGAAAACGGGGACGAAGCCGAGCGGCTTTTTGCTTCTGGAATTGAAATGGTGTTTTATCAGCTTCTTTCACGTCTTTATGATTTCGCGTTAAGGGAGCTTGACCACATTAAACTAAAAATTGACGCGATTGATGCCCGCCTCGCGGCGAAAGAAGATGAAGCAACTATCCAGGAAATATTTTTTCTCCGGCGGGATATTTTGAATTTCAGGCGCGCTATAAAACCGCACGAAACGGTGGTGAATTCTTTGGAATCCCACGGCACCGCGTTTTTCGGCGAATCTATGCGGCCGTATTTTAAAGATATTATCGGAGAATATTATAAAGTATGGAACATGCTGGAAAACCATAAAGAGACCGTGGAGACCCTTTACGATACCAACATCTCTTTTCTTTCAATGCGTTCAAACGAAATCATGAAGCGCCTGACGCTTATGGCTTTTGTTACTTTCCCTCTGACGCTGATAGCCGCGATTTTTTCCATGAATATTACGCCTCATATTTTCTTCGGCTCTCCTTACGACTTTATCATCGTTCTCGGCGTCATTTTTACCGCGATCTTGGCCATGCTCACTTTCTTTAAGCGCCGCAAATGGTTTTAAAAAACCTCTGAACAAAAAATAAAAAGGGCATTTGCCCTTTTTGATTTAAGATTTTTTCTCCGCAACCGTGTTTTCTTTCAGTCTATTCAGGAATTTTTCAGCATCAAGCCTTTTCTTGGAAGACAACATCATCACGTGCCAAATAAAACTTGGAATATTGTAAAGCAACATGCAAACCGACAAACTATTGAAAAACCAGTAAATTTGTTCTTCCCAATCAAGGTGCTGTTTGAAATTAGTCTCGTATAGCATAAATCCTGCAATAGCCACCAACAATTCCACAATAAAATTTACTACGATCTTGGCTTTCTGCCGTATTCAAAACCGAAGAACAAACCGGACCTTTGTGTCTGCGCGGTCAACGACCAAACCGGTCAATTGGCCGTTGGCAATATCTTCCAACACATCCCTACCATCTAGATAGCGGCTTTGATGCGCGTGGCCGCCGTAGTCGCATACTCTTTGCTCCGTGAACGGATCTAGTGAAGAAATTTGACTTTCAAGCTCCATGACGGCGGTTTTTGTTTTCGGATTAAATTCTACCTGTGATACCGTGATTATTTCGATAGGCAATCTTTCGTGTAATAGTACTAGATTCATACTTTCACCTCCTTTTTTGAGTGTATCATATTTATAAATTCTTGTCAATACCTTAAAACAGCTCTATTTATGGCATAATTATAGGCAATGCAGATAAAGCTTTTTAATTTTTTGACGAGGAAAAAAGAAGTTTTTAAACCGATAAAAAAAAGGGGGGTAGGTTTATATACCTGCGGGCCGACGGTTTACAACTACGCGCATATCGGAAATCTGCGCACCTATGTATTTGAAGATGTCTTGCACCGGACTCTGGAATCGGCGGGATACAAAGTGAAGCACATAATGAACATTACGGATATTGACGATAAAATAATTAAAAACGCGAACGCGGAAAATCTGCCGATACAAGAATTTGTGCGTCCGTATGAAAAAGCGTTCTTTGAAGATCTCGCAAAACTTAACATTGAACCCGCATGGAAATATCCTGAAGCAACCGCGGATATTGAAGCAATGGCCCGGCTTATAAAAAAATTGCTCTCAAAAAAACTGGCTTACAAAACCGATGACGGAATCTATTTTGATATTTCTAAATTTAAAAATTACGGAAAATTATCGCGTCTTAGGAAGTCCGACTTCCTTGGGAAGTCGGACTTCCACAGAACCAACTCCGACGAATATGAAAAAGGAAGCGCGGAAGATTTTGTTTTATGGAAAGCGGCAAAACCCCGGGAACCGTCCTGGCCGGCATCTTTCGGCGAAGGCCGTCCGGGCTGGCACATTGAATGCTCGGCTATGAGCATGAAGTACCTGGGTACATCTTTTGACATCCACGCAGGGGGGGTGGATCTTCTTTTCCCGCATCATGAAAATGAAATTGCTCAATCGGAAGGAGCAACCGGAAAACGGTTTGTAAAATATTTTATGGAAGGAGAACATCTGCTTGTTGACGGACAAAAAATGTCCAAATCGCTCGGCAATATTTTCACGCTGCAGGATTTAGAAAAGAAAAATATCAATCCCCTCGCCTTCCGGTATTTGGTTCTGGGCGCGCACTACAGGTCAAAATTGAATTTCACTTGGGAATCGCTCGCCGGAGCAGAGAAATCATTGGAAAGATTACGGGAATTTGTTTTACTGTTGAAACGTAAAAGCGCCAAGCCGAAGGCGCAGGTTTTGCAAGACCTTGCGCAGCGCGGCGGCGTGAGCAGAGCAATCCCGCAGCAGCGGGATATGCGTGTCCTTGCAAAACTTGGCGCTGAGGCAGAAGCTTTTCAAAAAGCCGTCTTTGACGACCTCAATACCCCGAAAGCGCTTGCTGTTCTATGGAAATTGGTCAATGAATACAATAAATCCGCCGGCCGGCTGACTGATTATGACGCAAAATATGTTTTGGAAGAGTTTTTTAAGTTTGATAAGGTACTCGGGCTCGGTTTAAAAGACTTAAAACCTGGAGAAGAAACCCCCGGAGAAGTATTAAAATTGGCAATGGAACGCGAAACGGCAAGAAAAGCCAAAAATTTCGTCCTTGCGGACGAAATTCGTCGCAAAATTCAGGAACTTGGCTGGCGGGTAAATGATACTGCGAACGGCTCACAAGTTTTCCACTTGTAAAGCACTTTTTGATATTGCGGACACGCCGAAAAACTTTTAGAATAAAACTAAATGGCGACGACAATTTCAACTTTGCTCCAGGCAAGGGTGCCTCCGCAGAATATAGAGGCGGAAATTTCTCTTTTGGGTTCGGTACTTCTTGAAAACTCCGTAATGGACAGGGTCGCCGACACTATAACGCCGGAAGATTTTTATAAAAGAGAGCATCAGACTATTTTTGACGGAATGCTACAGCTCTTTGCCAAGCAGAATCCAATTGATACGCTGTCCGTCGCAAATATTCTAAAAGAACAGGGTAAATTGGACGATGTAGGCGGAAACGCTTACCTCGCAAGCCTTGCGAACAGCGTCCCGACCGCTTCAAGCGCGTCTTATTACGCCGAAATAGTCAGAAAAAAGAAGATTTTGAGGGATTTGATAACCGTATCCCATGAAATTACTCAGTTGGGCTATAACGAAAGCGAGAACGTGGACGATATGCTTGATAAAGCCGAGCAAAAAATATTCGCGATAGCTCAAAAAACATCAGTTGAGGGGTTTTCCCCGGTTTCTACCGGGTTGGAAGAAGCTTGGGAAAGAATTGACCGTCTGCACAAAGGCACCGGAGCGTTGCGGGGGGTGCCTACCGGGTTCAAGGGGCTGGACAATATTCTTTCCGGTTTCCAAAATTCAGATCTGGTTATACTGGCCGCCCGCCCTTCTTTGGGGAAAACCTCTCTTGCTTTAGATATCGCGAGACATGTGGCAGTTAATGAAGAAATACCGGTCGGCGTGTTTTCTCTGGAAATGTCGCGCGGACAGTTGGTAGACAGGCTCATTGCTTCGGAGGCAAATGTAAATCTCTGGGATCTGCGGACGGGAAAACTTTCCACAGACAGCGATGCATTCGCTGAAATAAGGGATGCCATGGGAAAACTTTCAAAGGCGCCTTTATATATTGATGACGAAGCAATGATAAATATCCTGCAGATGAGAACAAAAGCGAGAAGACTCAAGGCGGAAAAAGGCCTCGGGCTTATTATTGTGGACTATTTGCAGCTTATGGTGCCCCGTACACAGTCGGACAATATGGTCCAGCAAATCACGGAAATTTCGCGTTCTTTGAAAGGCCTCGCAAGAGAGCTTGATATTCCTGTTCTTGCGATATCGCAGTTAAACCGCGCGCTTGAGCACCGCCCGGATAAGCGCCCCCAGCTTTCCGACCTCAGGGATTCAGGGTCAATTGAGCAGGACGCGGATGTGGTTATGTTCATTTACCGCGAAGACCGCGTGAAAGAGTCTAGCGACCGGCAAAATCAGGCCGATATAATTATCGCAAAGCACAGAAACGGCCCTCTCGGAAAAGTCCCGCTCTACTTTAACGAAAACAAGGTTAGTTTCACTTCGCTCGAGAAACAACTTTAATTAGGTGATACAATATAGCTATGGACAAATACGCCGGTAAAATCGCGGCGGCGTTGCTCATATTTATGTTTTTGGCAATGCTCGGGTCATCCTGGAACGACTCGGCAACATTTGACGAGGTGGCGCACATCGGCGCCGGATACACCTATCTTAAATACCGTGATATGAGGTTGAACCCGGAGCATCCGCCGCTTTTAAAAGATCTCGCGGCTCTGCCTTTGCTTTTTATGAATCTGAATTTTGATAATACCCTGCCTTTCTGGACATGGGAAAACGTGAATGACCGACAATGGGCCGCAGGAAATCATTTATTGTATGAGGCCGGAAACAATCCGGATAAAATTATGCTTGCCTCGCGCCTTCCCACCATCATCCTTGCCGCTATTTTCGGCTTCATGCTTTTCGGGTGGGTTTCTGGTTACTATGGCAAAAAAATCGGTCTTTTGGCCCTCTTTTTCTTTGCTACATCCCCTACTTTTATCGCTCATTCGCGGTTTGTCACAACCGACCTCGGTGCCGCATTCGGATTTTTCCTGGGAATAGTTTATTTTCTTAAATTTTTGGAAAATCAGGACAGAAAATCTTTGCTGAAACTCGGAGCGGTTCTGGGCATAGTTATGCTGGTTAAATTTTCACTTGTTCTGCTTTTGCCGACTTATTTAATTTTGACGCTGATGCGGATATTCATCTTTAAGGGCCAAAATCCCGCGCCTGAAATTTCCTTAACCCCAACTCATCAGAATGAGTTGGCGCGCCCCCGCCTAGAAATTTCATCCTCGGGGTTTTGGCCTTTGCTGGCAAAACTTTTTTTTGCCGGTCTCATTGCGCTTTCGGTTATCTACATTATCTACGCTTTCCAAATTTGGGACTACCCGCAAGACCAGCATATCCGCGATATTAAATATATTTTGGAAGACTATAAAGTAAAATCGTTAGCATCCCTTGATGTATGGCTGGTAGAACACCGCCTCACGAGGCCGCTAGGACACTATTTTTACGGATTTTTAATGGTGGCGCGACGGACCGCAGGAGGCAACACAGCTTATTTTATGGGAGAGGTGTCTTCAAAGGGCTGGTGGAGCTACTTCCCGGTGCTCGCTTTCTTAAAAGAACAGCTTTCGTTTTGGATATTAGCCGCTGTAGCTTTATTTTGGAGTGCATGGAAAATAAAAAAAAACGCGTGGTCTACGGCAAATCTGAAAGAATGGACGGGCAAAAATTTCGTACTCGCCGCCGGCATGGTGTTTATATCAATTTACTGGGTTTCTTCGCTTTTAAATCCTTTGAATATCGGCGTCCGGCACGTGCTCCCCACTTTTCCTTTCCTTTATTTTCTTACGGCAATAGGAATTGTCGGCTGGCTCCGTGAAAACCGCTTTGAAAATCCGCGCGGCATTTTGGAAAATCTTTTCACGGTTTACGCGAATTATTTGCGCCCCGCTCCGAAATACCTTTTTGTATTTTGCCTTCTTTTCCTTATGTTGCTGGATATTTTGCTTTCCTTCCCCGCATATCTCTCATACTACAATGTTCTGGGCGGGGGCTTAAAACGCGGATACAAAATTGCGACGGATTCCAATTACGATTGGGGACAGGATTTAAAAAGGCTCGCTTTTTTTGCCGAAAAAAATAATACCCCGAAGATCTATCTGGATTATTTCGGAGGAGGTTCTCCTAAATATTATTTAGGAGACAAATATCAGGGCTGGTGGTCGTCATTCGGCCCCCCTCCCCGGGGCTCCTATTTTGCCGTGTCTTTGAATTCTCTGATGGGCAACCAGGCCCGCCCCGTCGGCGATATAACAATAAAACCCGAGGACACCTATTCCTGGCTCCGCGGAAAAGAACCTGCCGCAAGGGGTGGCTCCTCTATTTTGATTTATAAATTTTAGCGAAAACCATAAAACAACCAACTTAGCGACCGGGTCGCTAAGTGATTATCAATCAATAAGTAGTTCAGCGATTTCCTTGGTTGTTTTTCTTTTCTCAATTAAATCTGGTATGGCATCTAAAGCAAATTTCTTGTAATCCTTTTTATGGCCTATTTGATTTAAAATTATTCCTTTTTTACAAATTCCAGATCCTTGATTAGTTGTATATTCTTCCCAGCTTGATCTCACCAACTTAGCGACCCGGTCGCTAAGTTGGTGAATCTTGAAATTGAGATTTATGTATGCGCTGAGATAAAGTAAATATTCATTAGAATCAATGAGTTTAGCTTTAAACGAACCCTGAAACAAAGCTCCGCTTCTTTGATATCGGTTGTTAAAATACCAAGAATAGCCGCCTCCCAATCTTTTCATAAGTTGGCTTATGCCGCCTTCCGCCAATTGTTCTAAAATCAAATGATAATGATTGGGATTCAAACAATAAGCTACGATATTTACTAATCGCTTTGATTTTTGCTTTGTCTTTACTGCCGGCGTAGCAAACGAATTTTGGTATAAACCGCCCGTGACGCTCACAGTATTAAATTCGTCCATGCATTGAAGAAATCGCTCAATATCATATTTATTGCTGAATATGCTGCGCCTGTCTACGCCGCGATTATATATATGATAAAACTCTCCTTTTACAAACTTAATTTTTCTCATTTGCGATTACACTAACACTTAGCGACCCGGTCGCCAAGTGGGAGTGAAGTCGCGCAAAAACCCTGATGCCCTGGGTGGTTCCTCTATTTTAAGATATAAGTTTTAACGCAACTTATAAAACGCTTTATTTTCAAAGCGGAGGTCAATGTATTCAAGCTTCGGACGGGCATCTTTTATTTTTTGGTCAAGCAAAAGCTTTAAATCCCAGAAAATTTTTTCCGGAGAAGACCTTCCCGCCAGATAAATGAACCAGCCTTTCTTCAGTAAAATTTTGATCTCTCCTTTCTTTAAAAATTCAATTTCCGCCGGCGCTTCTCCAATTGTTTTAAGGCTTGAAAACCATTCCTTGAGAAAAACTGCGTCCTCCGCCGGAATAATACCGTCACCCAATTTTACTCCCTTCAAATCTCCGGAGCGTATCTGGGGAAGCGGATTCTCGCTGAATACCGGGGAGCGCTCCGAGAGAGCGCCTTTCTCGTCAATGTAATAACATGCTTCGGATGTTTCGCAAAAAATCAGCCAGGGTTCGGATTTTTCAAATTTGATTTCTAACCTATTTGGGATTATTTTCTCCGCGCTTGCAAGTCCGAATCCGCCGGTCTTCAAAAGGCTTTTGATCTCCTCCGTGGATAAAAGAACAAAATGGTTATTGGGAAGAAAAAATCTGTTTAAAGACGCGAGATACACCGAGACAGCCTGCTCAATACCATGAGGATTATCCGCGCCGACCGTCTCTATTTTTGATATCCGGAAAAACGGCGCCCAAAAAAATCCCCATATTGCCGACGCAAAGATGAGAAACAAAAGAGAATAAAAAGCGGTTTTCCGCCTGAAATTCGCGGTTCTCCGCCGCTTATGATACTCGGAAAGATCCATTACCTGAATTTTATCACATGTGCCTTATTTCTTCCTCCCCGAAATATTTTACAAGGGCATTAGGAATCTTTACGGAACCGTCCGGCTGTGAATGGTTCTCCAAAAACGCCTCCAAAAAACGCGGCGTGGCAATCGCGGTATTATTCAATGAATGCGCGAAATGAAGCCCACCGGATGAATCCCGGTATTTTATATTGAGCCTCCGCGTCTGAAAATCATGAAAATACGAAGACGAATGGGTTTCCCTGTACCGCCCTTCGGATGGAACCCACCCCTCAATATCATATTTTTTAACCTGCCCCAAGCCAAGGTCAGCTCCGCAATTGAGTACGACACGGTACGGAATCTCAAAAGCCTGCATTATTTCTTCTGAATTTTTTGTAAGCTCCTCGTGCCATTTTACAGATTCCTGATGGTCAGCCCGGCAAAGCACTACTTGTTCCACTTTATAAAATTCATGAACACGGAAAATGCCTTTTGCGTCTTTCCCGTAACTTCCGGCTTCGCGCCTAAAACACGGAGAAAACGCCACGTATTTTTTCGGGAGTTCTTCTTCCGTTAAAATTTCATCCCTGTGATAGCCCATCACCGGGACTTCCGCGGTGCCAGAAAGATAAACATCATCCTGCATCTTATAAACGTCCTCCTCGGCTTGGGGAAACCACCCGGTGCCCAGCATATTTTCCCGTCTTACCAAAGCAGGCGCCAAAAGCGGAGTAAAGCCTTTTGAACGCAAAAAAGACAAGGTGAATTGCCAGATAGCTATGGAAAGCATCGCCGCGTCCCCTTTCAAAAAATATCCACGGAATCCGGAAACTTTCGCTCCGCGGTCAAGGTCAACCATATCAAAACTTTTCATTATGGAAAAATAATCAACCGCGCTCTTCTTCGCTTCTCCGAATTTCCTTATTTCCTGATTGTCCGCGTCCGACTCCCCTTCGGGCACGGACGGGTCCGGAATATTCGGAACCATAAGCATAAGCTCTTCAAACTCGGCTTCTACCGCGCGCAATTCCGTTTCTTTATCGGAAAGCTTGTCTTTTTCGTCTTTCAGCTTGAAAATAAGATCTTCCTTTTCTTTCCCCTGGAGCGAAGAAACCCCTTCCGACCCTTCCTTATGAAGTTTTCTTAAATTATCAACTTCGGCAATAAGGCTTCTCCTTTTCTCATCCACCGCTAAAAGTTTTCCCACGTCAAATTTAACGCGCTTTTTCCTCGCGGCTCCGCTCACCAAATCCTTATTTTCACGAATAAATTTAATATCAAGCATAGATAGATTCTAACCAAAAACCAGGAATAAAAAAAGCCCCAGAATCAGCTCTCCAAAAAGAGGTTTATTCGGGGGCTTTTTGTCTTCAAATTGCTCTTTATTTTATGAAGGACTTGATATCACGGCGAAGTTTGGGTGTGTTCTTGTGGCCATGATGCTTGACCACGTGCCATACAGCAACCGGCAGAACTTCCGACATTTTACCCGAAATAGTAAGGGTGCAATGTTTTTTTGAAGGAAATTTCCTGCAATCGGCAGTGACTCTTTTTTCTTTTTTTGCCATAAAATTTAATTTTTAAATTATTAATACTTTTCGACTTTTCTTTATCGTATCGTTTATTCGATTAAATAGTTATAAATAAGCAATTTTTTGGACCATGGGAGAATCGGACTCCCGCCCCCCGGATGCAAACCGGGTGCACTACCACTATGCTAATGGCCCGTTTAATTTAATGCTAAAAGCATATTGGCGCAAACCGCCGGATGCCGGCTACCACTATGCTAATGGCCCGACTAGAAAAAGTTTATCACAAAAAGCATAAATTTTCAATTTAAAAACTGCGCCTTACTTCGGCGCAGTTTCGTCGGTGTTATTTGCAAAATCCAAATCTGTGATTATGGCGCTCTTGAATTCGTAGCCTGCGGACACTATGCCGATGGCATAGTATTTGCGGTCTTTCCAGAACAAAACCGGACTGCCGGAATTACCGGGATGAGCTGTCATGGCTATCCTAAAAAAATTCTTACCCAAATATTGGATAACCGCCTCGTCCATCATTATCATCATGCTGTTGCCGGATCCGTTGAATTCGCTGTCTCCGCCAACCACCATAAATCCGCGGAAAACCACCGGACTTCCGACTTTATATTCTCCTCTCCGCAAACCGTAAGGAATCAGGTATGGAATTGTGTTTTCAGGCAATTCCGTAGTAAGCAACAAAGCGTAATCAGGATACAGGCCTCCGAATTTGAGATTTTCCACGAAAGCCGAGTACCAGACATCTTTATATTTAATCTCGGTTTTAAGAGCTGTACTTTTTAATTCCAAAGCATTAAAGCCGTACGGAACTACAGTTTCCAAACGCTTCGTGTACCAGCGGAGAGAACAATCAACTACATGCCCGGCGCTCAATATATTGAAATAATTAGGCTTTTTTTGCGGCTTATCAATAAAAAATCCGGTCCCCATTCCGCCCATAGTTTCAATAATCGTAAATTTGGTTTCGTTATCTGTTTTTAAATTAAGCGTGAAAACGCAGGTTTGGCGCACCAAAACCAGCGCGTTGTCCACAAACGCTATCGCATCTTCCCGTTCTCCGGCCTTAGCGCCCGGTGAAAATATTGTCAAAATACAAACACAAATAAGCGCAATTGAGGTTTTCATTGCCCATGCCTTATCGTCAAATCTATTATTAGATTAACACGGGGCAAGAGAAAAAGGCAATCTACTTGATTGCCTTCTCAAAAACTTCTTTTACTTTCGCATTTTTAAACCAGCGTAGATTTTCAGCATTGAAAACCGCACCGACAAGCTCTCCGTTGTAATCAACAATTTCTCCTTTTTCATCTTTCACGAAGGTCAAAGCCCAGAAGACAGTAACATCAACGGACGGTTCGCGACCTTCCAGCATAGCGGCGATATAATTTTCGTAAATGGAGAAAAACACAAGGCCGTAATCCAGCACGTCAGTTTCCGAAGCGGAAACACCCTTTTGCCCGAGACGGACCACCTGAAAGTTGTCAATTAATTTCTGCACTTCATCAGGTACTTTTTCCGAAATGAATTCGCGGGGCTCTGCGGCATAAGATGCCGTTCCTGCACAAAAAAATAAAGCCAGGGCCATGACGGCCATTACCTTTTTCATAGAACTATTTTCCTAACCTTTTTTTACCCTACCACAGGGGCGGGGAAGCTTACAAAAAAGTTATCCACAGGACTATTTAGCGAGTTTGCGGCGGTTTACTCCTCTTCTTCGGTCGCCAAAACCAGTTTTTTCAGATATTCTTTCCGGTAACCTGTTCCGGCAGGTATCAAGCGGCCGATGATGACGTTTTCTTTTAGCCCGCGGAGCTTATCTTCCTTCCCTTCTATTGAAGAAGACGTGAGCACGCGCATAGTTTGCATGAAAGAAGCGGCTGAAAGAAAGCTTTCGGTCGTGAGCGCTACATTCGTGATGCCCATAACCAGCTGCACCGCTTTAGCCGGCGCACCTCCGGATTTCCGCGTGCGCATATTTTCTTCCCGGAGTACGGCTTTTTCTACGATCTCACCGATACTCAAGCTGGTTGAACCCGGGTCTTTTACCCTTACGCGGGCGAACATCTGACGCACGATAACTTCAATATGCTTGTCGTTAATGGAAGCTCCCTGAAACGTGTATAGCTGCTGCACCTCGCTTAAAATATAGTTTTGTACGGCCTTGGCGCCCGCCACCAAAGGCAATTGCTTCATATCCACGGAACCCTCGGTGATCCGCGTTCCGGGATCAACTTTTTCTCCCGGGGAAACCAAAATAGTTCTTCCGAAAGGAGCTTTAAATTCAATTTCACCGCCGGACTCACCAGCGATAATTTTTACTATCTTATCCCGCGTACCGTCATCGGTATCTTTTATTTCGGAAACAGTTCCTGAAACGGTGGAAATTACCGCGACAACCTTCGGAAGCCTCATTTCAAAAAGTTCTTCAACCCGCGGAAGACCCATCGTGATGTCGGCGGCTCCCGCAATACCTCCAACGTGGAAGGTTCTCATTGTCAGCTGCGTACCCGGTTCCCCGATTGCCTGCGCGGCTACTATTCCGACCGCCTCACCGAGTTTTACCGGGGTGTTTGAACCGAGATCGTATCCGTAGCAAAGCTGGCAAATGCCGCGTACGGCTTTACAGGTGATGGGAGACCGCAAAAACACAATTCCAGCGCCTGATGCGGCGGCCTGCTCCGCGTCCAATATTGAAAGAAGGTGCCCCTTTTTAAAGAAAGGTTTTTTTGCGGCTGGGTCTAAAATGTCTCCCGCCAAAACTCTCCCAAAAATGCGGCTCGCGAAATTTTTTCCTAACTTGTCATAATCGGCTCTTCGCACTTCAAATCCGATTTCATCCTTGCAATCCGGCTCGCTGATTATCACGTCCTGCGATACGTCAACTAATCTTCGCGTCAAATATCCGGCGGCTGCGGTTTTTAAAGCCGTGTCCGCCGTACCTTTCCGCGCCGCGTGAGTTGAAATAAAATATTCCAAAACTCCCAGACCTTCTTTGTAGCTTGCTAAGATCGGCAGCTCAATAATGCGTCCGGCCGGATTCACCACAAGCCCCTTCATGCTGGCCAGCTGGTTGATCTGCGCCCAGTTTCCCCGCGCTCCGGAGCCCACCATATAATTTATCGGCCCGAAAGGCTCAAGCCTCTGGGGCACGAGCTCGTCTACCTTTGCTTTCACATCGGTCCAGATGGAAATTATTTTTTCATATCTTTCGCGGTCGGTAAGCAAACCCTGGTCATACTGGGTTTCCACAATGCGCGCTTCTTCTTTCGCGCATTCTATAAATTCTTTTTTAGCTTCCGGCACCTGAATATCATCCATACCCCAGCTCATACCGGACTTGGTTGAATATTTGAAGCCCAAGCTTTTGATGCGGTCAAGCACAGGCGGGGTCTCGTCTATGCCGTATTTTTGAATGATTTCGGAAATAATCCTTTCAAGGTCTTTCTTTTTCATTTCTCTGTTTATAAAATCGTAGTCGCGCGGAAGGACGCTATTGAAAAGAAGGCGCCCGACGGAGGTCTCAAGCATGGCGTTGTCGCCGATAACTTTATATTTCGGGGTTTTGGTTATTTTTACGAAAATTTTCGCGTTAGTATCCACCAACTCGTAATCGTAAGCTAAAATTGCTTCGTTGGGGCTGGCAAAATGTTTCCCCTCCCCTTTCATTCCGGGCTTTATTCTGGTCAAATATGCGATTCCCATAACCATGTCCTGCGTAGGAGTAACCACCGGCTCTCCGTTCCCTGGCTTTAAAAGATTGTTATTAGCGGCAATGATATCGCGGGCTTCGCTTTGAGCCTCTGAAGTTAACGGAACGTGCACCGCCATTTGGTCTCCGTCAAAGTCGGCGTTAAAAGCGGAGCAAACCAAAGGATGCAAATGTATTGCGCTTCCCTCAACCAGCACTGGCTGGAAAGCCTGAATGCCCAAACGGTGAAGGGTTGGTGCGCGGTTTAAGAGAACATATTTATCTTTAATAACCGCCTCCAGACTCTCCCAAATCTCCGGTTTTATATCGTCAATCAAGCGCCCGGCACCTTTGATGGTATGTGCGAGCCCGCGCTCTATAAGATCGTGAATAACGAATGGCCTGAAAAGTTCCATGGCCATGTGCTTCGGAAGGCCGCATTGATGCATTTTTAAATCGGGGCCTACCACGATAACCGACCTTCCGGAATAATCAACGCGTTTTCCGAGAAGGTTCTGTCTGAATCTTCCCTGTTTTCCTTTTAACATGTCCGCCAATGACCTTAACGGCCTTTTTTGGGCCTGCGAAGTCGCCGCCGGGCCCTGTGTCCGCTTTATTGAATTATCTATAAGCGCGTCAACGGATTCCTGAAGCATTCTTTTTTCGTTCCTGACGATAACTTCCGGCGCTTTGATTTCCAAAAGTTTTCTCAGCCGGTTGTTCCTGTTGATCACCCTTCTATAAAGATCGTTTATATCCGAAGTAGCGTGGCGCCCGCCTTCCAATTGCACCATCGGGCGGAGAGCCGGGGGAATTACCGGTATCTCGTTTAAAAACATCCATTCTGGGCGCACCCAGCTTTTGAGCATGGACCGCACAATGCGGATCCGGCGTAAAATTTTCTTCTGCTGTATCGGCGAGGCGTGCTCAAGCTCGCCGGTAAGTTGGGCCTCCAGACTTTTTAAATTCAGCTTTTCGCAGAGCTTCCGCAAAGCCTCGGCGCCGATCCCGGCTTCAAAAACATGCGCGTATTTCAAGCTTAACCTGTGATATTCCACCTCCAGAATTACGGCGCGTTCGCGTAAATTTTTGAGGTCCGTCATCGCCCCGTCATACGCTTCTTTAAGAGCGTCTTTTTCCGCAGCCGAAGCTGTTTTTGATTTGGTTTTGAATTCTTTTTCTATCGCCTCAACGACTTCAGCTTTCGCTTTCTCATCAATTTTCGTGACCACATACCCGCCGAAATAAATTACGCGTTCAAGGTCGCCGACGGACATATCAAGCACGAGGCCGACTCGCGACGGGACTCCTCTTAAAAACCAGATGTGGGAAACTGGCGAGGCCAGAGAAATATGTCCCATTCGTTCGCGCCTGACAACCGACCGCGTAACTTCCACCCCGCAACGGTCGCAAACGATCCCCTTATATCTTACGCGCTTATATTTGCCGCAATAACATTCGTAATCTTTTTCCGGCCCGAAAATGCGCTCGTCAAAAAGGCCGTCTTTTTCCGGCCTTTGCGTCCTGTAATTTATTGTTTCAGGCTTCGTCACTTCTCCTTTGGACCACGCCAAAATTTTCTCGGGAGAAGCGAGCTTTAAACTCAGTGATTTAAAATCGGCGATCTTTTGCGTTGTTTCGGTTTGCATTTTTATTTATTTACCTTTTATTCTCCTTCCTCGTCTTCGTTCGTAATTTTCGCGGACTTTGCGGCTTTTGCGGGCTCTTCTTCTTCAATGTAATCCTCAAAAATTTCTTCAATTTCTTTTTGTTTCCGCCCTTTCCGTTCTTCCGCCGCCGCTTCTTCGTCATCAGGTCCGGTTATTACCCCCTTGAGATCAACGTCCAGCGACAAACCTTTTAATTCATTCACCAAAACATGGAAAGATGCCGGAACATTCGGAGCCTTAAAGGGCTCCCCGCGGACTATCGCGTCGTAAGCGGACGATCTGCCGAGCACATCATCTGATTTAATTGTCAGCATCTCCTGCAAAGTATGGGCCGCGCCGTACCCTTCCAGCGCCCAAACTTCCATTTCTCCGAATCTTTGTCCCCCTCCCTGCGCCTTCCCGCCGAGTGGCTGCTGCGTAATCAAAGAATACGGGCCGATAGAACGCATATGAATTTTATCTTCTATCATATGCACTAATTTCATTATATAAACCTTTCCGACCGTGACTTTCTGATTGAATTTTTCCCCGGTTCTTCCGTCAAAGAGAGTTACCTTTCCGTCTTCCGGAAGGCCGGCCCGCCGAAGCTCCGCTTTTATTTCGCCTTCCGTAGCTCCCAAAAACGCCGGCGATATCGCCTGATACCCGAGTTTGTCCGCCGCCCAGCCCAAATGTGTTTCCAGAATTTGCCCGATATTCATACGCGAGGCGACTCCCAAAGGATTTAAAATTATATCCACGGGCGTCCCGTCTTCCAGATAAGGCATGTCTTCAACCGGCAAAATAGCGGAAATCACACCTTTATTCCCGTGCCTGCCGGCGAGCTTGTCTCCAGGCGTGATGCGTCTCATTTGTGCGACCTCAACCCTTATCTGCTTGATAACTCCGGTTTCCAGTTTGTCCCCCTTTTCGCGCGAAAAAACTTTTATTCCGACTACGCGCCCGCGTTTTCCGTGAGGAAGCCTGAAAGAAGTGTCTTTCACGTCCCGCGCTTTCTCGCCGAAAATCGCACGGAGAAGCCTTTCCTCCGGAGTAAGGTCGGATTCGCCCTTGGGCGAGATCTTCCCGACTAAAATATCTCCCGCGCGAACCTCCGCTCCTATCCGCACGACGCCCTCTTCGTCCAGATCTTTTAATCTTTCTTCCCCGACGTTGGGAATGTCGTGGGTCGTAATTTCAGGGCCGAGCTTTGTGTCCCGGACCTCAACGGAAAAATGCTCAATGTGAACCGAAGTGAACGAATCATTTTTTACCAATTTTTCGGAAAGAATTATCGCGTCTTCAAAATTGTATCCGCGCCAAGAAACAAAGGCTACGAGTAAATTCTGCCCCAGCGCGAGATGTCCGCGGTCCGTAAGAGAAGTATCCGCCAAAATATCGCCTTTTTTCACTTTGTCGCCGACCGTCACCGCCGGTCTTTGATGAATAATGGTTGAATGGTTGGATCTTACAAAACCGACCAAATCGTACTTTTTATCTTTTATTCCTTTCCCCTGCCTGGCGGGCTTCACGGAAATTGATTTCGCGTCCGCCGCGGAGACCACTCCGTCTTCTGCGGCGATAATTAATCTTCCTGAATCGCGCGCGGCTTTTTCTTCCATACCGGTGGCGACAAGCGGAGCCTGGGGTTTAACGCAGGGCACGGCCTGCCGCTGCATGTTTGAACCCATCATGGCGCGCGTTGAATCGTCGTGCTCTAAAAACGGAATAAGGGAAGTGGCAATGGAATAAGCCTGCTGGGGTGAAATATCAATGTAATCAACTTCGCTTATCGGGATCATCAGCGGCTGGCCGTTGGCGCGCCCTTCAACGGCGTCCTGCAAAATATTTTTTTTTGCGTCCATCACAACGCTCGCCTGCGCGATTTTGTGGCGCACCTCTTCAAATGCGGTCATGTAATCTATTTCATCCATTATTTTCCCGTTTTTGACCCTGCGGTAAGGAGTTTCCAAAATGCCGAACTCATTGACCTTGGTATAGGCGGCTAAATAGTTAATAAGGCCGATATTCGGGCCTTCGGGGGTCATGATAGGGCAAAGCCTTCCATAGTAAGAAGGATGCACATCCCGCACTTCAAAGCCCGAACGTTCTCTCGTCAGCCCTCCGGGGCCTAAAGCGGAAACCCGGCGCTTATGCTCCAGCTCCGAAAGGACGTTTGTCTGGTCCATGAATTGCGAAAGCTGGTTTGTCATGAAAAATTCGGAAAGTATAGCCGAAAAAGGCCTCGCGTTTATAAGCTGCGCCGGCGCGACGGTAGCAAGATCGGATGTGGACATCCGGTCTTTTATTGTGCGCTCCATACGCGCGAGCCCCACCCGCAATCTTTGCTGCAAAAGCTCGCCCACCCCTCTCACCCTGCGGTTTCCAAGATGGTCAATGTCATCCGGCATCGCGAGAGGATTGTTATTTAAAGAAATTATCTCCGAAAGTATGGCGACCAAGTCGTCAATATTGATTATTTTCCGTTTTTTTGATTCCTCCCCGGCAACACCCGGCAGCCGCTGCATAAGCTTGTATCTTCCCACGGCGGAAATATCGTATCTCGCCGGACTAAACATCGCGCTTACCAATTCTCTGGCATTGTCGGGAGTCGCAAGCTCGCCCTGCCTGATGCGCTTGAAAATTTCAATGTAAGCCTCGTCCGCGGTTTTGGCGGAATCTTTATTTAAAGTTTTCTTTATATAGCTGACTTCTCCGTTATCAACTTTTCTGAAAGCTTCCTCAATATCCTCGCTTTTCTCCATTCCGAAAACACGGAGTATCGCCGAAGCGGCTATTTTTCTTTTTCTGTCTATCTTTGCGTATATCGCGCCGTCCGGTTCCGTTTCAAATTCTATCCAGGCCCCCCTCTGCGGAATAATTTTCGCGCCGAAAAATTTCCTTCCTCTTGCGATATTCGCGATAAAATAAACTCCGAAAGATCTCGCGAGTTGGGAAACTATCACCCGCTCAATCCCGTTGATTATAAAAGTGCCGCGCGGGGTCATTACCGGAAAATCGGCGAGAAAAATTTCCTGTTCCTTTTTTTCTCCGGTTTTTTTATTCGTGAGCCCGATTTTTAATCTCAAAGAAGCCTCAAAAGAAAGATTATTTTCTCTTGCGTAGTTCTCGTCAACTTTCGGCTCGTCAAAAGAGTAATCCAAAAATTCCAAAGCAAGCTCTTCGCCGGTGTAATCAAGTATCGGAGAAAATTCGCTGAAAAGTTCCCGCAAGCCGTAGTCCAGGAGCCATTTAAAAGAATCAACCTGCACAGTGTAAAGGCTGGGTAGGTCGGCCAAAGGTTCCCGGTAGCGACTAAAGTATTTTTTCGTAATCGCCTCCATAAAATTTTGGCGGTTGCACCGCCCAGGGCGGTCAAACCGCTAGTTTATTAATAAAAACCTAAAACAGCCCTTTTATCCTGATTTTAAGGGCTTTTTAAGCGTATTTAGGTGCCAGCTTTAATATTCAAAGCGATAGGGCTAATTTTATCCCGCCTATTAAAAACGGTCAAATGAACGCCTGTGGATAACTCTCCTTGGCTTGGTAGCCAAGCGCCCCATTGACACATTTTGGTATGTTAGCAAATAACTAAAAGCGTGTCAAGCCCTGCGCGCGGCCCATTGATTCCAGGTAACCAAAAGGGCGCTCGCTATAAAAATTGAAGAATATGTGCCGAAGAAAAGACCGATCACTATCGCGAGCGAAAAGTATTTTGTGGAAACCCCGCCGAAAAAATAAAGCGCGAGCATAACAAACATGACCGTCATTGTTGTGTTGATTGAGCGCGTCATCGTGTCGCGGAGGCTTTTCTCAACCACCGCTTCAAAATCAGCCTGCCTCGCCGCGGCTCCTCCTATCCGTTTTAAATTTTCACGAATCCTGTCAAAGACCACTATCGTGTCGTGCACGGAAAATCCGAGTATCGTAAGCAGCGCCGTCACAAAAAGAGTATCCACTTCAATATTGTAAAAACGCCCGAGTACCGCAAAAACTCCGGCGGGTATGGATACGTCGTGGACGAGAGCGATGATTGCCGCTATTCCGTATTTCCATGATTGGATCGGCTTTGAAACTTGCCTGAAAGCCCATGCTATGTAAATAACTATGAAAACCAGAACCATGACTATCGCCCATAAAGATTTTCTCCGGAGCTCGGCGCCTATGGTCGGGCCTATCGCATTAAATCTTTTTTCCTCAAACTCCCCCAGCAAAACAAGCTTCGCTTTCAATTCCTGATGGCGCGCTTCATCTATGTTGGGCAGGCGCAAGATCAATCCGCGCTCTCCGGTCGGCTGCAGTGCCCCGTGCTCCATTCCGACAAGGTTCAGAATTTCGCCGACCCTTTCATTTGAAGGCCTCGCGCCTTTCCATTCCACTTCCAAAATAGAGCCCCCCGTAAAATCTATCCCGAGCTTCAGCCCCCACATCGCGAGCGCCAAATAGCTTAGCGCCACAAGCATCAAGGATATCCCGTAACTGAATTTTCTTGCGCCTATGATGGTCATAAGAAATATATTACCGCAATAATAAAAAAAGGGCTAGTCATTGACTTTCCAAAGTTTAACTGGTATCCTTGAATTTCGGGAAAGGGAGGTGCATTGGAAAAATATGACTTTAACGAAGAAGCCGTAGCGGATGCGATCGTAGTGTGGTGCGGAGACCCGAGACTCCAAAAAATTTTTAATGAATTTTTGAGCCGTGAATTAAAAATTGAGCGCCCGGCGCTCATTTCCCTGGCGGGCAGCGTAAGCCCCGTAGGAATTCAGCATAATATTGCCGGCACACACCATTGCGCATTTAGCACCTTAAAAAATCAGCTGTCCTTTTTTTTGAACCGTTTCCCGGCCGTGAGAGTCGTTCTAATCAACCACGAAGACTGCGGGATGTATAAAAGCATCGCGAACCTTTTCAAACACGAAACCATTACGCAGCAAAAAAATGACGTTTTACGGACTGTGAGCCTCGTAAAAACTCTTCATCCTGAAAGAAAAAACATTGAGGGTTACATGGGATGTCTGGAACACGGCGGCGAAAACAAGAAAATTTATTTTGAAAAAGTAACATAAATATTAAAGAGCGTTCACCTCTGTGAACGCTCTTTTTGTATGGCCTATAATTCAATCCTCTGCCCGGGTTTGATAATTATGCCTGATTCGGGCTTGGCGCTTTGGATAGCGGGCGCCGGAGTATCATGGCTTTTTCCAATGCTGTTTTTTTCTTTGCCTTCGTTTTCAGCAGGCGTACTGTTATTCACTTCGCGTCTGGACTGCTCCTGTGATTTTTTTAAAGCTTCGCGGAGGACCTGAAGATTTTCCTGGCGTTTGAAAGGCTGATGAAATGTCGGCCTTGTTTCCGATCGCCCGCCTACAACCCCGTGCGCAGCATTATGGGCAGGTTTTTCCAGCTCCTTTAAAGACGCCGTTCGTTCCGGCGCGCGGCTTACGAATTGCCCTTCGCCCGGCCGGAGAGCCGGACGCGTAGAATGCTCCTGTCTTTCGGGATACGGCTGGCGCGCGGGTTCATCGCGGTGCGGCGCAAATTGCCTCCGGTCTTCATACTGGCGGTCATCCCGCGGTCTCTCTTCCGCACGCGGAGGCGCTTTCGTGCCGGCCATCTCTTTTACTCTTCCCGCAAGCCCGATATGCTCTTTGCAAAAAACCGGGCGTGAAGGGTCCGGCTGAAAAGGCACCTGCGTTTTCTTCCCACAAACAAAACAAACCGCGTCATACATGGGGACGGACGGCCGCTCCCCGGTTTCGCCGGATCTTTTATCCTCTCCTCCCCCGCCCATCTCCACCATCCACTGGCCTATTTTTTCTTCAACATCTTTTCTATCCATGCCGAAATTCTTCCGCGAAGCTTCCATAATTTCCGCCCTGAAACTTTCTCCGGGATTATTTATCGGCGGAAGGGTCATTGAAGAAAACGGGCGCGAGGCGACTCCGTCTATCATCAGCTTCAGATATATCTGTGCAAATCCGAGGTTCACCATATCCGTCGCCATAAAATCCGGCCCGAATTCTTTTTCCAAAAATTCCGCGTCCTCCGCGCCCACCCGGAAAGAGAGCATGGTTCCCACGTTGCCTATAACCGCGTCCCGCACCTCCTCCGCGAGCTGGGCCATATATTGGTGGGCAAGTATCAGCGAAAGCCTGTACTTTCTTGCTTCGGAAAGAATATTCGCGAAAGATTCCGTGGCGAAATTCTGGAACTCATCCACATAAAGAAAAAAATTGGCGCGCTTACTTTCGTCAACGATGTCCACCCTGGACATCGCGGCCAGATAAAGCTTTGTTACAATCATGGCTCCTAAAAGCCGCGCGGTGTCTTCTCCCACCCTGCCTTTCGCAAGGTTCACAATCAAAATTTTTCTGTCATCCATAATCTGCCGCATATCAATAGTAGAGTGCGTTTGCCCGATGATATTGCGGATTAAAGGGTTTGAAGTAAATTGTCCTATTTTATTTTGTATGGCGGGGGTCGCTTCCGCGGCGAAGCGCTCGGTATATTTCGCAAATTCCTGCGTCCAAAACGCGTTGATAACCGGATCCTTGACGGACGCTACCACTTTCTTCCTGAATTCTTTCATCGCGAGCATCGGGTTTATGGAAAGAAGCGTTGAGCCCGGGTGCTCCAGAAGCGCGAGCACGGTATTGCTTAAAATATATTCCATGCGCGCGGACCAGACATCCGGCCCAAATATTTTTTTAAATACCGACATAAGTCCGGACGCGACGAAATGTCTCCGCTCCGGGTCCACATTTTCCATGACATTGAGCCCTATCGGGTGCGCGGTGTCCGCGGGGTCAAAATATATCACGTCGTTCATCCGCTCTTTCGGGACAAAATCCAAAAGTTTGTACGCGGTTTCCCCGTGCGGGTCAATAAAAGCCAGCCCCTCGCCGGATTGGATATCCTGCATTGCGAGATTTTCCAAAAGAGTGGTTTTCCCCATTCCGGTTTTTCCGATAACATACATATGCTTCCGGCGGTCTATATTTTTGATGCCGAAGCGTTTCAATTGGTTCCGGAAATTTGTTTCCCCGAAATAAGTTATTTTATGGTCGTCATTCACTGTTTAATTATACACATGCCAGCGTGTATTGTCAAATTTATGATCTTGGGGTATAATTACGCTAGAAAAACCTTACTTAAAAGAAGGAGCTTGAAAAATGACAATTGCATATATTTCACCTGAACTCGCTTTGCCCGAACTCGTTTATTCGGGCGGATTGGGATATCTCGCCCATAGCTACGGATTATCCGCAAAATCGCTCGGTCTGGACGCGGTTATCGTAAGCATCCTCTACCGCCAGAGCTTTGACCAGATAATTGAAGACGGCAAAATGAGAACGCAGTACACCACGCGGTCCTACGGGGAAAGTGGTCTGGAAGACACCGGCATTGTATTTCCGCTGGATATCAACGGGGCTGAAAATTTGATAAAAGTCTGGCGCCTGAAAGGCCATGACGATATGGTGCCGATCTATCTTTTGGACGCGGACCTCCCTGAAAATGACGAGCTGGGAAGACTGAACACTCTTCAGCTTTACGGCGGAAGCGTTGAATCCGGAGCAAACCTTGAAAGATGGATCGCTTATGCGATAATTCTCGGCGAAGGTTCCGTGGAAGCGTTGCGTCGCCTCGGAATTTCCGTTGACCTTTATCACCTGAATGAAAGTTATCTGGCGTTTGCCGCGATGAAAATAGCGGATCCCTCAAAAACCGTTTTTACGACCCACACCCCCGTGCCTTCCGGAAATAAAAAATTTGACCTCGCCACAGTGCACAAAATACTCGGAGGCAGATATTCATTGGAATATCTGAACGAGCTCGGCGGCGACCCGTTTGACATGGCGGCCGCGTGTATCAAGCTTTCCAGAAAAGTTAACGCCGTATCAAAAAAACACCTGGATACCATTGAAAAAATGTGGGGCTGGGTTGAGAACCGTCCGCCGTTCGTCGCGGTTACCAACGGCGTCAATAAGGAATATTGGCAGTATCCCGAGTTCGCGTCCGCCAAAACTCCTTCGGAACTGGCTGGGGCCCAGAAAATCTATAAACGAAAACTAATAGACTACGGGAAAGAAAAAACCGGCATTTATTTGAGCGAAAATGTCCTGACCATTGTCTGTGCGCGAAGGGCGGCTAAGTATAAGCGCCCAACGCTTATCTTTTTTGATAAGCCGTGGATAAAAAACCTACTTTTTTCAAACAGCCTCCAGATCATAATGTCGGGGCGCCCGCATCCCGATGACAGAGAAATGATAGACGAGTTCAATTATATTTTGAAATTGAGCCGGGAGCTCCCGAACCTCGTGGTTCTTGAAAATTACGACATGGAGCAGAGCAAGATCCTGAAAGGCGGGGCGGATATCTGGCTGAATAATCCGCGGGCGCCGATGGAAGCGAGCGGAACATCCGGAATGTCCGCGGCTTTGAACGGAGCTATTAATCTCTCCACCCCCGACGGCTGGATGCCGGAAGCAAATCCGGAAAATTGCTTCCTTTTCGGCTCAAGCTATTCTTTTGGAAATACTCATGACGCGTACGACGCGAAAGAATTAAAAACAGCACTTTCGCACATTATCGCGATGCGGAGAAAAGAGCCCGATGCTTTTTACCGCAAAGCTTTCGCTGCAAAAATAGAGGCGGAGGACCAATGGACTTCCGACCGCATGGTAAAAGAATACGAAACACTCCTCTACGCTGCGTAGAGGAGTTTTTTCCGTCCCGAATTACCTCGCGAAGGCGAATTGCCTGATGAATTTATTATCCTGCTTTATTATCATGTCGGAAATTATCTCCCCGGCCAAAGTTCCGAGAGTTATTCCGTTCCCGCTGAATCCGCACGCGAAATAAATATTTTCTCCGTAGGCAGGGTGCCTTCCTATGTAAGGAAGATTGTCCAAAGTATTAAAAATTCCTCCTTCCCATTTTTGCATTATCTCGCATTCTTTGCCGGTAAGATTTTTCATGTAGTTTTTTAGATTTAAAAAGTGATCCTGCGTCGTTTTAACATCGCTGGTTTTTTTGAAAAGAAAAGCGTGGTCCTCGCCCCCCAAAATAACTTCGTAGTCGTTTATCCGCCTGAAATAATGGTACGGCGTCTCATCATCCCAAAAAAGATAGTCTTTGAAAGGCACTTGGGATTCAAATCTCAACCCGACCACGTAAGTCGCGGACTGCGAGATGAGCTTCGCGACTTCCGGGAACGCCGCCGGGGGGTACCCCGTCGCTATGATCGTTGCCTTGGCTCTGATCTCGCCGTTTTCGACCAAAATCGTGTTTCCACCGTCTTTTATATCAAGCACCCGCGACTTCTCAAAAATTTCTCCGCCTTCGCTCGCGATTATCTTAGCCACATTTAAAAGATACTTCCGGGGATGAAACACCGCTTCGTGCTTTATCAAAATAGCTCCTTTCGCGCCGAATCCGCAGAGCTTCGCCGCTTCCGCGCCTTTAAAAAATCTGATGCTTGAATCGGCGGATAAAAAAAGCTGGGACTCCGCCTCAAGCAAAGACCCTTCTTTTTTAGTGAATGACACCGCGTCTAACCTTTTAAAATCGCAATTTATTTTTTTGTCTTTTATGATGCGCTCTATGGTCTCAAGAGCCTGCTCCGAAGCCGCCCAGGTACGCTTCGCGTCTTCCGCGTTATCCAAAAAATGCGATATAAAAGCAGTGGTATATCCGCTGTCGCCGCCGGCAACCAGTTCCTGCTCCAAAAGAGCGACCCGCAATCCGCGACGCGATAAAAAATATGCGGCCGTAAGCCCGGCGATTCCCCCGCCGACAACCGCGACGTCAACTTCCAAATTTCCTGTAAAAATAGGAAATGTTTTTTTCGCCGGCATTTCTTGAAACCAATAAGATTCATCCAGGTCAGCCATTCCTTGATTTTAGCACGTTCCTTTATGCTTTGGGGAGCATTCTGTACATTGTTGTACCGCAAGTTTCGCACTTGCCGGTAACCGCCCTTCTGGTTGTTCCTCCTTTCCCTTTCATCGCGACTTCTTTGGCGTCCTTGATCCCGCGCCCTTTTACTTTGCACTTTACGCAATATCCCGTGTATTCGTTTGCCATATTTTTGAAATTATGTCAAATTATATAATTGATGACCTTTGCAGGCATTCTAGCACAATTACGCATATCCGCCAATCGCCAATTTTATACAATACAAGATGGGCCCCTAATTTGCTAATATAGACCATATGGCCTATATTGCGTTTTCATCGGCAACATATATTTTCAGCGGAATAATCGTGTCAATGTACGCGCTTCATTACTTAAGGCTTTTTAAAAAAAACAGCAATGAATATTCAAAGATGTTCTTTCAGTTGGGATGTTGGGTTTCGTTCGGATTTTTTTTGTACGGCGTCCCTTCGCTGGTCTATCCGGAAGCGCATATTTTAAAAGGATTTTTATGGTTTTTAGCGTCTTTTTGCATCGTCATGGGTACAGTCAAGCCCACACAGGTAGCTCTAATTGCCTGGGGAAAAAATCTTAGCGGCGCAGTCGGGCTATTCGTTCCTGTTATCGCCGGTGTAATGTTTATTTCGCATATTATTATCAATATTCCGGCTCCATTTACCGACAGCGCAGGGTTAATCCACTGGAACATCATTTATCCGTTTAACATCATTATTTTCATGGCGGGCATATTAATAACAATAATCCCCGCCGTATTTTTACTGACCGCCGAAGTCTCCGGCCAAAAAGCGGCAATCAAAAAAACACTATTTGGTATAACTTTTTTGCTGGGCGGATTGGGTGGGTGGAGTAATATCCTGACGGATAACGCTACCTTGCTGATTTTCTCCTGGTCTGCGATGCTATGCGCATTTTTAATCCTTGGCGCGATGTTGATAATAGAAATGGCCATAAAAGAGCCTGATTTGAAAAAAGAAGAATAAAATATTAAGATAAACCAATGAAACCATTAGCGATAAGCGGGATACAGGCATCGGGAAATCTGCATATCGGTAATTACATAGGCGCGATGAAACAATTCGTGGAATTGCAAGACAAATATAAAATGTTCGTATTTGTGGCGGACCTCCACGCGATAACCGTACCCCAGGACCCGGAAAAACTGCGGGAGCAGACTTTGGACGCGGTTTATACTTATCTTGCCTGCGGTTTAGACCCCGAAAGAACCACAATCTTCGTTCAATCGCACGTTCCCCAGCACACCGAGCTCGGATGGATATTAAATACCATCACGCCCCTCGGGGAGCTTGAGCGCATGACGCAGTTTAAGGAAAAATCCGGTAAAACAGGCGTGCTGGCAGGGCTCTTCAATTACCCTACCCTTATGGCGGCGGATATTTTGCTTTATAATCCCGACGCCGTGCCCGTGGGAGAAGACCAGCTCCAGCACGTGGAGCTCGCAAGAACGCTCGCAAGAAAATTTAATGCGCGGTTCGGGGAAACTTTTAAAGAACCGAAAGTTCTCGTCCAAAAAGAAGGCGCGAGGATAATGGGTTTGGACGACCCTTCAAAAAAAATGTCCAAGTCCGCGGGGCCGAATAACCGCGTAGAAATACTTGATAGCGCGTCTGAAATTGAACGGAAAATAAAAACCGCCGTAACAGATTCCGGTAAAGAAATAAAATTTGATTCCGGATCCAAACCCGCGATTTCTAACTTGCTTTCTATCTACAGCCTTATGTCGGATATGCCGATAAGCGAACTTGAGAAAAAATACGCGGGGAAAAATTACGCTGAATTCAAATCTGATCTGGCCGGCGCCGTTATTGAAGCGCTTATGCCTATCCAAAAAAAATACCGGCAATTTGCCAAAGATAAAGCCGGCGTGCTAAAACTTCTGGAGAAAGGTGCGGAGGAAGCGCGTGAAATTGCCGGAGCCGCAATGCGGAATATCCGCCAAAAAGTCGGATTCCTTTAAACAAACAATTTACCTCGTAAGGCACGGGGAAACCGATCCCAATGTTAAAAATACCTATCAGGGAAAAACACTGGATCCCGGGCTGAATGAAAAAGGCCGGGAACAAGTTTATCGGCTCGCTCTCTATTTGGAAAAAGAAGTGGGAAACGTAAAAACCATCTACACCTCTCCCATGAGGCGCGCCTTGGACACCATGGCAATAATCGCTCATATTCTTTCAAAACCCGGAAAGAAGGGCCCCGATGGCCAAATTTTGCCGAAGATGATAATAGAGCCTGGGCTCGCGGAAATTGACCACGGCGCGTGGGACGGAAAAACCGCGGAAGAGGTTAAAAAGATATGGCCGGAAATCTTTGAAACATGGCAATCCGGAAACCAAAATCGCGTGGAATTTCCCGGAGGAGAAAGCGTGGTCAGGGCGCGAAAAAGGGTGTTCGCCGGATTTCAAAATATACTGAAAAATGATTCCGGAGAAAAAATCATCATTGCCGCGCACGGAGGCGCAAACGCGCTGATATTGGCCAAAATCCTGAAAGCCCCTCTTTTCAAGCCCATCCGCCAGTCAAACGCCTGCCTGAACATTATTGAACGTAATTTCGAAAATAATAAAAACGACCTTAAGATCGCCTTAATGAACGGCCCCACGCATCTTTAATAAATTCAGCCTTGCTCCCTCAAAAGCTCCTCCAGGAGCTTTTTTTTCTTCTCTAAAAGCTCCGGAGTCGCGGCTTCCAAATTGAGGCGTATCAGGTCTTCGGTGTTTGAAGGGCGGAGATTGAACCACCAGCGTTTGACCGGCGGGATAGATTCATCCCAATATTCCACTTTGATGCCGTCCAGATAAGATACTCTCCCGTCCTGAAACTGCGCCGCGATCACGTCCATTGCTTTGTCTTTATTTTGCACTTCAAAATTAATTTCACCGGATTTCGCGTATCTCATGAGGGGCTCAACAAGCTCGCTTAACGGTTTCTTTTCAATTCTCATCAAATCCAAAACCGCAAGCACCGCGAAAACCGCGGAATCGCAGAAGAAAAAGTCCCTGAAATAATAATGGCCGGAGACTTCGCCCCCGAAAACAGCGTTCTCTTTCCGCATCAGCGCTTTTATGAATGCGTGTCCCACGCGCGATTCTACCGCCCGCATTCCGTAGCGCTCAATTTCTTCGCGGACAGCCCTGCTTGAGCGCAAATCATAAACTACAGGAAACCCGGTTTCCATTTGGAAATCGGGTTTCCAAGTAAAGTATCGCGCCAAAAGAGCCGTGACAATATCCCCCGGTATGATATCCCCTTTTTCATCAACGAATCCGACCCTGTCTCCATCTCCGTCAAACGACACTCCCGCGTCTTGGTCGCCGATTTCCGCTTCGTTCTGGATATCTTTTAAATTTTCGGCTTTTAACGGATTCGCTTCGTGATTAGGAAAAGTCATATCCAGCTCGCTATGTATGAATTTCACTTTGATTTTCGGAAATTTTTTAAATAATTTCGGAAGCAATATCGTAGCCATGCCGTTTCCCATGCACGCCGAGAGTTTTAGTCCGTGCGTTTTTAGCTCCGGAAATTTTTCTTCAAAAAAGTTTATATATTCGTCCAAAAAATCTTTTCTTTTCAGCTCAATTTTTATTTTTTCGCTATGCGCCGCCTCCCCGGCCGCCGCGAAAATTCCCCTCACCGCGTCCCCTTTTATCTCCCCCATTCCGGCGCCCTCGCCTATGGGCACCGCTCCTTTTTTACAAAGTTTGACCCCGTTGAAAACCGCAGGATTATGGGACGCCGTTATCATTGCCCCGCCGTCGGCTTCTGCGCGGTTCACGATAAAATAATGCATCGGGGTTGTTGTTATCCCCGCGTCAATTATCTCCACGTTTTCGTTTTCCAGCCCTTCCAAAAAAGCTTCTTTTAATGAAGGTGAGGATGCTCTTGCGTCCGCGCTTACGGCAATTTTTAAAAGCCTGCCGTCCGCGTTCCCGAGCTTCAGATACCGCGCGAACGCGCGGGCAATCCTATACGCCGCGTCCTCGTTTATCTCCCCGGGATATTTCCCGCGAATGTCATACGCCTTGAAAATATTCTCACTCCACTTTTTCTCCGCTATCTTATGCATAACCCTGCCAACCATTATTTCTGCTAATAATTTTTATAATAGCATAAAAAGCCCCGCTATGAGCGGGGCTTGCCCGAACGATCCGGTCGGGCGGGTTTTATAAATATCGCGAATCCGTAGCCGATGTGGCAGGCGTAAAGGAATTCGTCGGCGCTGACCGATATGTTTGGGCAGTCTCCCGGATCGTGGAAAATTAAACGGGGCAAATTATTCCGCCCTCTCTTTGAAAAAGTGTTCAGGCCTTTTACGACGACGAGGTGGCTGGCTTGCACGCTCCCCGTCTTTCTCAGCCAATTTGAATTTATTTCAAAAATTACGGGACGGCGGAGGGAAAGTTCTTTTTGGAGATCTTTTAAAAGCGGCGGTTCCAGGCTTACAATTCCGCCAAGGCTTACGAACTTGTCCAGACGGCTGCAGATAATCCGCGTGCGGATGTCTTTATCCGTGCTCATTCCGACGAATAATTCTTTCGCTATTTTCGGGTTGTCTTTGCCTCCGGAGAGTCCGCGCCTGAACGGCCTCATGCCCGGAAGCCAGAATTTCACTGTTACGCCGTAACCTTTGCGGAGAAAATATCCGCAAAGGTTATCAACATCAACGCCGTTCTTTCTTACCGGCACTTCTTTTGCCACCCGCTTCTGACTTATCCGCTCGCCGTACCATTTTAAAACCATTGTCGCCGACGCCGCGCCGCACCAGCCGAAATCACGCGGCGCCCGGACATACGGAACTTTTATATTCATTAACCAACCCCTTTTTTTTCAAAAGATAATCTGCAATCAGATAAGCACCGCGGCGCCCGGTTGTCAAAAATCTGACTTGGCGCAACCGCGCGCCGAGGCTGTGTCTCCTGAACAAAATCCGAACTTTTTTCCAAAACAATCCGACTGACGACTAATCTGCGCGCCTCGTCCGCTCCCTTCGGTCGCGTAGAAAAACCAAAAATTTTCCTTACCTTTCTTCTTTTCCTAGGCGGGGGGTGTGTGGGGGGAGCCGACAAAAAATGGAAAGGAAATTTTTGGTTTTGCTTCGCCGTTTCAGTCTCCGAAAAGAGCACTATTATTTTATCATATTTTGATTGCTCTTTTCTCCAACCTCACGGCGACCGAGGCACTCCCGTATTCGCGTTCTGTGGTAGTTCTAAACTCTGTACCTTCGACGGCGGAAGTACCAACTCATCAAAATGGAGCTTCGCCATACAAAATTCTTTAAGAAATGGCGAGGCACAAATCCCATCCGCTACGCGGATTGCTCCCATTTCCTAATTTGAAAATAGTCTAAATATTTTTGCTTTCCAATAGTTATTAGTTGTCATTCCCATATATTTGAGAAACTTCTGACCTGTGTGATCACTACCTTCAACAAACTTTTTGAGTTCTTTATATGTTAAACGATAGTTTAGTTCAATCTTTTTAGAATTTGGAATTCCATAAGAGATATAAAGCCAAGCCCCATGCTCGGGCAATTTTTTCCTTAGCTTAATAATAATTTCAAATGGCTCAAGAAAATTTTGAGGAGCAAACTTGTAGCTGTCCTTTGATGTTAGATTAAGGGCATCACCCCTTACATTCCAACCATCAAACAGAGAAATTTGCGGTGTTTGGTTTAATGTCAGATCAAATCCAGAAGTTGCAAAATTTATCCAAAAGTCTTTGATAATTTCATCTGTTTTATTTTGAAATCGTGGTGCAAATTTATATTCAAAAAATTCACCATCCTCTTTATCTGGAAATAGACTCCAAGCACAAATGATTTTACTCGCTCTATTTTCTTTTGATATTTCATTTCTTATCCATTTAAAAAAACCTGCGAGCCAAGCCAAAAGAATTGTCAGTATAAAAAGAATGACCGAGAGAATACCTTGATTATTGTTTAGCAAATTACCAAAATCATTGAGAGACATAATTATTTTTTAGGCTCAAACTGGATAATTTGAAATCCGTATTTTTCCACTTCCTTCGGTGGCCAAAAAGTTTGGCCTTTGGTTTTTAGAATATAAGTGGCAACAACTTCAACTTTTCTTCCAGTGTATTCTTCCTTATCTTTGTCCCATTCTTCCAAAACCAAAATGTCTCCTTCATTCACCTCAAAATTAGCAAGACGCAGTTCCAGTTTTTCTTACCAGAAATGATTTTTTCAAAATACTCTCGCCAAACTTTTTTGTTGATTGTTGCCATAATTTTTTGATTATTCAAATTCTAAATATAGAGGGCTATGGTCAGAAACCTCATCGGTTAACACCTTGAAATCTTTTATGATAATTTCTTTACTCGTGAAAGCGTAATCGGCAAATTTTTCCGCTTTGGTATAAAAACTCGTCCGCGTTGAAGTGACACCGTTCTCTTTGATGAGATTGTGAAGCCCAAAATCCTCTAACTTTTTTATGCTTTGAGTATCAGGCAAAAGATTAAAGTCGCCAAACATAACATACGGATTGGATAAGGTTTTCATAAACTGAATAATCCTATCCGATTGCAACAATCTATCCTCGCTGTCGCCCTTATCGCCACCGTTCCACAGGCCATGAAAATTCAAAATAGATCGGTTGCCGTTTTTTGTTGCAATCGTGGCAAATTGAACATTCCGTGCGTGAAAACCAACATCGCCTTCTGGAATATAACCTCTGTCTTTATAAACAAAAACATCGCCTTCTGAAATCACATCCAAATCTTTTTTGATCAACATCATCAAGCCGTAATTATTCAAATGATGTGGCTTGAAATATGCCGTGCAGCTTTCAAGTAAAGTTGAAATTTCTTGCATTCCGTAGACCATGATGTTGGAGTGGTCAATGCTAAGTCCACAAGCAGAATGACCCTCCAAATGTTCATGCGGAGCAGACCAAATTTCTTGCAAGCAAAAAACATCCACGTCTTTATAAGCCTCAAAAAATGCGAGGAGCTTTTCCTTTCCTGCCCGACCTCCCCATGTGTTTAAGGATATAAGTTTCATTTTATAAAATAGCTGACATCTTTATTATACAACTTTGCCAACTCATCCAACTCAACAGCGTCAACCCTACGCTCGCCTCGCTCTATCTTGGAAACATACGCTTGTGGTTTATTCAATCTCTTTCCTGTCTCCACTTGAGTTAAATTTGCGTTTAGGCGAGCTTGCCGAAGTTTTTGGACGAATTTTTGATATTTTACTCTGTATTTTGTCGCCATATAGATATTAACATGATATAACCGATTATGGAATATACCATCATAGGTTATTATGTATTAGTATGATAGTAGCGGCGAAGCGCGCAGATTAGTCGTCAGTCGGATTGTTTTGGAAAAAAGTTCGGATTTTGTTCAGGAGACACATGGAACAATATACTGTCGGATTTGTTTTGATGACATTCGGAGGAATTATGGCCGTACGGCCGGATATTATGAAGAAATAAGAGGGTTTGCATAGGGTTTGGAGTGATTTGCATAGGGTTTAGCTATGTGCTACCATTAGCCTATATGGCAGAAAAAGAGCTCTTAACAATAAGCGAGGCCGCAGAAATACTTGGTGTTTCAATAGATACTCTTAGGCGATGGGATAAAAGCGGTAAGTTGAGCCCAATCAAGACTTCGGATGCCGGTTACCGCTTATATGACAGAATCCAAATAGAACTTTTTCTAAACGACCTTTTTGGCTTGGCTAAAGATTGGGTCTTAAAAGGCACCGAAATCCCAGCGACATTTTATTGTTCAAACAGCGCAGAATTTCAAACCAGATTGATCCGAATGCAGGGCCTCCTTGGAGAAATAAAAGCATTGAACCAAATATTCACGCTAATCGTTGCGGTAGCTGGAGAGATCGGCAACAATTCTTTTGATCACAATTTAGGAAATTGGCCGGACACGCCCGGAATATTTTTTGCCTACGACACGCAAAAGAGAAATATAATATTGGCGGACAGAGGATTGGGTATTTTTGCTACATTAAAACGCGTGAAGCCCGAGTTAAATTCCGACGAAGAAGCTTTAGGGGTGGCATTTACAGAAATTCTATCGGGCCGGTCGCCGGAGAGCCGCGGAAACGGACTTAAATTTGTCCGTAAGATTGTTGCAGAAAATCCGATAGGTCTTTTATTCCAAACAGGCAATGCGGAATTAATACTGGCTAAAGACAGCAATGTGCTAAATATAAGACCGTCTCAGGAACCGTTTCGCGGATGTCTTGCATTAATAACATTCTAAATAAATATATGAAAATAGAATTGAAAAAATTTGGTACCACCCTTATCTCCCGTCAAAATGGCCGCGAAGCTTTTGCCGCACTTCAAACCCAAATAGCCGCCTTAGCTGAAAATAAAAATTTGGAATTAGATTTTGAAGGAATTATCACATTCTCTCCTTCTTGGGGAGATGAATTTTTGAGTCCGTTGGTAAAAAAATATGGTTCCAGGCTGGTTCTTATGAATACCGGCAATCCTTCCGTCAAAGCAACCCTTGAGTTATTGGAGAAGATAAATCAAATTCCTTTCACAAGATAATTAAAATTTATGGAACAATATATCGTCGGATTTTGGCGCACGCCCGTCTGCCCTGAACTCACAGAACTCACATCCCCGCCAATTACCAATTAATCTGCTATAGCGGATTAATTGGTAATTTGGATTTGGGTAAAATGTGTTAGTATAATGTGCTAATATTGAGACCATGAAATTAATATTTAATCCATGAAAATAGGTATTGTAGGTCTGCCGAATGTCGGGAAAAGTACGCTTTTCCAGGCGCTCACAAAAAAACAGGTAGATACCTCAAATTATCCTTTCGCCACGATTGATCCTAACGTGGGCGTGGTTACCGTGCCCGACGAACGGCTTCTCAAACTCGCCGCGCTTTCCCGTTCCAAAAAGATAGTGCCGGCGATAATTGAATTCGTTGACATCGCTGGGCTGGTAAAAGGCGCCGCGGAAGGAGAGGGCCTCGGAAACCAATTTTTAACGCATATCCGCGAAGTTGACGCTGTCTGCCACATCATCCGCTCGTTTGAGAATGAAAACATAATCCATATCTCGGGGAAGCCGAATCCACTTTCCGACCTTGAAACAATCAAAACCGAGCTCGCCTTAAAAGATCTGGAAACCGTTTCAAAAGCCAAGGGTAAATCCGCGGGCGAGGCGAAGGCCGGGAAAAAAGACGCGGTGGAGCTTGTGCAAATTCTAGAATCGCTTGAAAAAAAGTTGGAAGCGTCGCCCTCCTCGAAGTCGCCCGGGAAGAAGTCCGACTTCCCGGGGAAGGCGGACTTCAAAGAGGGCGACTTCTTCCCGGACGACGCGGCTCTCTCCAACTCCGAGAAAAAAATCGCCGACCAATTTCAGCTTCTCTCTTTTAAGCCGTCGCTCCATGCTTTTAATACTTCAAGCAAAAATAATCTTCCGCTCCCCCCCCTTCCCAATGCCATCGCGCTGGATATCGGCCAGGAAAACGATATATCGGCGATGTCCGAAGACGAAAAGAAAGAGCTTGGGCTGGTTTCGCGCCTCCCCGAGCTTATCCGCGCCGCTTACGAGCTTCTGGGGCTTATTACTTTTTTTACGACGGGAGAAGACGAATCGCGCGCGTGGACTATACCGAAAAGCTCAACAGCAAAGCGTGCCGGGCGCGCAATTCATACAGACTTTGAAGATAAATTCATCCGCGCTGACATCATTTTTTGGGAGAAGCTTCTAGAGGCAGGCTCATGGCCAAAGGCGCGCGATTTGGGCTGGCTCCGGAGCGAAGGCAAGGAGTATATGGTAAAGGACGGCGACGTAATTGAGTTCAAAATATAGGTCTTGCACACCCGCTTTTCTTCTGCTAACATAATTCCAATGGATAAAGAGTTAAAATTATATGAAGCCAGCTACCTTATAAGCCCCGCAAAGTCCGACGAAGAAGCGCGGAATTTCCACGAAACTTTAAAGAACCGCCTTCCGGACCTGGGAGGACTCATAGAAGAGAACGGCGCCGTTATAAAAAGGAAGCTATATTACCCTATCAAAAAAATGAAAGAGGCCTACCTCGCGCATTTTAAGTTCATGCTTGAGCCGGAAAAGCTCGCGGAATTGAAAAAAAAGCTTGAAGAAAAAGACGTTTTGAGGTATCTTTTGGTTGAGACGAAGCGGATTCCCCAGCGGATTTTCCGCCCGCGCGTATTCAAGGCTCCCGCGATGGAAACTGTTCCGGCAGGGAAAGCTGCGGAAAAAATAGAAATGAAACCCCTTGAACCGGCGGCGGACATTGAAGCAATAGATAAACAATTAGAAGAAATATTAGGCAAGTAATACCAATTACGAATTTGGTACGAATATACAAATTAAGCATGATTAGTAAATTAGTAGATAATTAGTAATTAGTACTCTATGAATCTAAACAAAGTATTTTTAATAGGAAATTTAACCCGCGATCCGGAGCTCCGGACAATGCCCAACGGCAACCCTGTCGTAAATTTCGGAATTGCCACGAACCGCATCTGGAAGGACAAAGCCGGCGTCCAGCAAAAGCACGCTGAATTCCATAATATCGTGATGTTCGGACGGCTAGCGGAAATAGCGAAGCAGTACCTGCAAAAAGGCGCGTCTGTCATGGTTGAAGGAAGGCTCCAGACAAAAACCTGGGACGGGCAGGACGGGCAAAAGAAAAGCCGGACTGAGATAATTGCTGAAAACATGGGCGCGGACCGCCCGCAGGGCGGAAGCCCGCTGGGAGCCTCCGCGGATGCCCACGACAAATCTCCTGCAATGCCTCCCTCAGAGGAATTGGCAACCGTAGAATACCCCGAAGACGAAATTAAACCCGATGACATACCCTTTTAAATTTATGGCAACACCCAGAACAAAGCAGTGTTATTTTTGCGCAACAAATGCCGTAATCATTGATTACAAAGATTCGGAAATGCTCAGGAAATTCATAACTCCGCAGGCGCAGATAACAAAAAAGCAAAAGAACGGCACCTGCGCCCTCCACCAGCGGAAGCTCGCGGAAGCGATAAAACGCGCGCGGTTTTTGGGATTGGTCCCCTATGTAAGCAGATAGAATGCCCAAACATCAATATTACTCATGGAATAGTTTTGAAAAGGATATCCCGAAAATTGTTTTTCGCATCAAAAAATTGAAGCGCCGCTTCAACGGCATATATGGCATCCCCCGCGGTGGGATGGTACTTGCCGTAAAATTGTCGCACGAGCTCAATTTACCTCTCCTTATGGGCGGGGTAACAAAAAATACTTTAGTGGTGGACGAGGTCGCGGACACAGGGTCAATGCTGACGCCGCTAAAAGAACGGAAAGCCGTGATAGTAACGATTTTTTATAAGCCCTGGAGCGGGATAATTCCGGATATCTGGCTCCGGAAAACCAAAAATTATATAGATTTCCCCTGGGAAAAAACTAAACGCAAAAAAACTAGGCGCAAACGCTCCTAGTTTTTTTATTTGGCTAAACCTTTGCTTCGCCGGACTTTGCTTTCTCTTTTATAGCCTTCACGAGATCGGCGGCTATTTTTTTATTCTCGCGCAAAAACGCGCGGGCGGCGTCATAACCCCTGCCTAATGAAATGTCTCCGAAAGAATATGAAGCGCCTGCTTTTTTGATAACTTCGTATTTTTCGCCGAGTCCAAGAAGGTCGCCTTCGTAAGAAATCCCTTCATTATACAAAATATCAAATTCCGCGATTTTGAAAGGCGGGGCAACTTTATTTTTGACAATTTTTGCTTTAACGCGATTTCCGATAATGTCTTCGCCTTTTTTGATTTGAGCTAACTTGCGAAGATCTATCCTTACCGAAGAATAAAATTTAAGCGCGTTCCCTCCCGGAGTTGTCTCCGGATTCCCGAACACAATGCCTATCTTCATCCTTATCTGGTTCAAAAACAAAACTATCGTGTTTGATTTGGCGACGATCGCGGTAAGCTTCCGCAAAGCCTGCGACATCAGCCTGGCTTGCAACCCCATATGCTGTTGCCCCATATCTCCTTCAATTTCCGCTTTGGGCACAAGCGCGGCGACAGAATCCACTACCAGAACATCGACTTTGCCCGACCTCACAAGTGATTCAATTATCTCAAGAGCCTGCTCGCCCGTATCCGGCTGGGAGATCAAAAGGTCATTCACTTGCACCCCGATGCGCTTCGCGTAGTCCGGATCCAAAGCGTGCTCCGCGTCCACAAAACCGCAAATTCCGCCCTTTTTTTGGGCTTCGGCGACGACATGGAGTGCAAGTGTGGTTTTCCCGGAAGACTCCGGCCCGTAGATCTCAATTATTCTTCCTCTAGGCATCCCCCCGACGCCCAGCGCCATATCCAGCGAAAGCGCGCCCGTCGGGATAACATCCACATCTACTTTGGGCATATCGCCCATCTTCATTAAAATCCCTTCGCCGTACCTGTTTTGCAGGTCTTTCACCGCGGCGTCCACCTGCTGCCATTTTTCCTGCATTTTTGTCTGCTTGCTCTCCTCTTTTTGTTTTGTCATAAAATCACTTTACTACAACCTTTAAAATTTTGCTAGTCTCATTCCCGAATTTATCCGCTACCCTTATACCGAGCGCGTTGTAGCCGGGCCAGACAGGCACGGCGTCAAAGAAAAAACCGTTTCCGTCGGCCTGCGCCTCTCTTCCCGAGATCCAAACTTTGAGATACGGGTCCGTGCGCCCGGAAACCTGAAGCCTCGCGGTTCCAACCGTCGCGTCTTCTTCAGGCGTAAAAATTTCCAGCGTAGGCGCGAAGATCACTCCCCTCGCCTCATAAAAAAAATATCCTCCCGCCGCCAAGATTAACCCGATAAAAATCCATTGCCGCATATTTTTAATTAGGAATCAAAATTAGTGTATGGGATATCTTCGTCCTCTTTTTTTTCTTCTTTTTCCGCTTTTTTCGCCTGCCCGCCCCCCTCAACCTGCCGCGCGAGTTTTTCTTCGTAGGCTTTATTCGCCTCAAAATCTTCAATCAACCTATCCGCCGCGTCTTTCCTCACCAAAACATCCCGGGGCTTCGCGCCTTCCCCCGGGCCTATCACTCCTTTTTTTTCCAGCATATCCAAAATACTCGCGGCTCGCGCGTAGCCTATTCTCAAGCGCCTCTGAAGATAGGAGGCCGACGCTTTTTGCGCTTCTATCACCAGGCCGCGCGCCTCTTCGTAAAGCTCGTCGTCCACCTCTTCTCCATCGTCAAACCCGCGGGACCCTCCTTCCGCGGACGGAAGCTTCAGGTCCAGCTCAATCGGCTCTTTCCCGAATTCTTTCGCGGATTCCGCCACATGTCCGGCAATGCGCTTTACTTCTTTTTCCGAAATGAAAGCGCCCTGGATGCGCCTCGGCTTTGAGGTGTCCCCTGCCAAATAAAGCATGTCACCGTTGCCCAAAAGTTTTTCGGCTCCCGACATATCCAAAATCGTGCGCGAATCCACACCTGACGCCACCTGCAGAGCGACGCGCGCGGTGATATTTGCTTTGATAAGCCCCGTGATCACCTCAACCGATGGGCGCTGGGTGGAGATAACCAGATGGATCCCGACGGCGCGCGACATCTGCGCCAGACGCACTATGGAAGATTCCATCTCCCGTGGATAAGCCGCCATCAGATCTGCGAGCTCGTCTATAACGATCAAAATATTCGGCATGACCTCATCGTAAGATTTTTCTTTTATTATTTCCGCGTTAAAAGAAGTTATGTCCCTCACGCCGATTTCTTCCAATTTTTCGTATCTCCTCTCCATTTCGCGGACGGCCCAGCGCAAAGAAATTATCGCTTTTTTCGCGTCGGTTATCGCCGGAAGCAAAAGATGCGGGAGATTATTATATACCGTGAGTTCAACCCGTTTGGGATCTATCATTAAAAACCGCAGAAAGTCCGGAGAATTTTTATAAAGAAGGCTTGTTATCAGAGTATGTATCGCGATTGATTTCCCTGAACCGGTGGCTCCTGCGACCAGAAGATGCGGCATCTTCGCGATATCCGCGAAAATCGCGCGTCCGGACACATCTCTTCCCAAAGCAAAAGACAAGGGGGCCGCGTTCCTAAAATCATCCATGGAAAGCATGTTGCGGAGGCCCACGAGCGCGATTGAACGGTTCGGCACTTCTATGCCGACCAATGATTTTCCGGGAATGGGAGCCTCTATCCGGAGCGGGTGCGCGGCGAGCGCCAAGGCAAGATCGTTATGAAGAGCGGTAATGCGCGAAAGCTTGATTCCTTCGGCGGGTTTCAGGGTGTACTGGGTGACGGATGGCCCGACGTTTACCTCGGACATCTCCACATCAATTCCGAAATTTTGAAGCGTGCGTTTTATGATATTCGCGTTTGCTTTTACGTCTCCGGAAGAAGGAATGCCTTTGTCATCTTCCAAAAGTTCAAAAGGTGGCGCTTCGTACGCAAGCTGGCGCTGTAAAACCGCTTTTGGGGGGCGCGGAGATTTTTTAAAAAAAGTTCTTGAAAGAAATGATTCTTCTTCCTCCTGAAGATCATCCGCGGACTCCAGGGCTTCGCCCGGCGGCGGACGGGAAGGCGCCGCGATGATTGGCGCCGCCAAAATAGGCGCGCCGGAAACTTTTTCTCCGTCTTTTTCAACTTGCGTAAAATCCAGCTGGCGGAGCATTTTGCCGTCTCTCTTAAATTTCAGCGGGAAGTTGAGCATGATTAAAAATGAAGCAAGCAATACCGCGCCGAAAATCACGGTTGTCGCCCAAAAATCAAAAAGCTGTAAGACCGGATAGGACGTAAAAAAACCGATGTATCCGCCGGTGTATTCTCCGAAAACAAGATCTGCCAAGCCGAGGGAGCTTATCAAAAAAAGAAATCCTCCGATCGCGGTCGTGGCCATAAGATGCCCTCCGACGGCAAAAAGGAAGGATACTCCGGCAAGAAAAAAAGCGAGCGAGGCCAGCCAAAAACCTTCTCCGAAGATAAGTCTTAAGCCTTTCTGCAAAGCGCCTCCGACCCAGCCGGCTTCTCCGAAGTAGGCTAAGAGCAATATCAAAGACACGGCAAAGCACGAAATCGCCCAAATTGAGTGTTTTGTCTCGGGGCGCAAAACTTCGTGCCACTTCGGGCGCCGCTCTTCACTTTTCTGCTTATTTTTCTTTTTTGACATTAAATTTAATTATACCAGAAATTTAAGCATATTTAAACTCCCGCGCAAAATAAAAAGGGAGAATGCTATTCTCCCTTTTTTTCTTCAACGTGATATTTATTAAGATTTGCTTCAAATTCATGCAGCCGCTTCCAGATAGAGCGGAGCTCGGTAATCGTCGTCCAGTTATGGATAAAAAGCGCGAAACTGGTATGAACTTTCCCGAAAGCATTGCCTATCTGCATGAGCGTGCCCAGCATAATCTTGCCCGCGAACAATGCGGGCGCCGCTATGATTTCCGGCAAAAGCGACACGCCCTGGTCATAAAACCAGACCCACAGGTCAAAATATCCGTAGTGCAGGAAAAGGCGGTGGTAATTGAATTTGATGCCGGTGAACAGTTCGGTAAGCGTTTCCGTGGACGCGTGATTAATTTTATCATCTTCGCCCAAAACAAGTTCTTTCCGCAGCGCGGCTTCAACTTTTTGATTATTGTATTCCAGTCCCGGAAGCTTCATCCCGACTATCCAGGAAATAGCCATTCCTCCTAAGCTCGTAAGAATAGCAAGCCATACCAGAGAACCGGGAATATCTTTAATGAAAGGCACTTCTATGCTCGCGCTCATCTGCCACAAAATCGGGAGGAACGCGGCAAGCGTCATGATAGCTCTCACAACCTGCAGACCCAGGGATTCAATGATACGCGCGAATCTGAAAGCGTCCTCCTGAATGCGCTGGCTGGAGCCTTCAATTTCTTCCACGACATTTCTCCATCGCGGAATATAATCAAAAGTAATGGCTTCGCGCCAGCGCAAAGAGAAAAGCCTGGTGAAATAACTTACCGCCGTTGCCACAAGAATGTACGGCACCACCAGATAAACCCATTCCCAAAGACTGCCCCAGAACGCGGGCAGACCGTATTCCGTCGGTTTTTGTAGAATATTAAAATATCTTCCGTACCAATCATTGAGCAACACGGACAAATAAACTTGGACATAGATACCGGCGAATAACCCCGCTCCGCCTCCATATGCCCAAAGCGCCCAGCGCCGTGAACGGAAAAAAGATCTTATCATTTCAAACTCAAATAGCTCTGAAGCCAAAGAAGCACGCCCCTGGCTTAAGCGCAATCTTGCCCGGTTTTCAGCACCGTGCTATCTTGTTCTCTAAGGGGTGGGGTGCTTATATCTCCGTTTAAGCCTAGAGCTTAAGCATGAGAATGAGCCCGTCTGCCAGTCGCGGATCCGTTGGTAGATTACCACCCCTCGCGTTTTAACCCCGTTCCGTCATCAGCCAACTGGCTTAGACGGGCGGGGCTTTTTTGTGATATAATAAATTTTATGGCTATTTTTTCATGGGGCGGGAGGAGACAATTCAGCATGATCGCGATACTGGCAGTTTTTATGTTTTTAGCCGTCGGAAGCGCGATTTATTATTTCTATCCGGAACAAACTTGTTTTGATAAAGCCCAAAATCAGGACGAGGAAGACATTGACTGCGGTGGAATATGCACGCCCTGCAAAGAGCAGGTGAGGGACTTCGCCGTTTTCTGGACGCGGTTCTTTAAGATCCGCGAGGAGGGGGCGTATGATATTGTCGCGTTCGTTGAAAACAGAAACCAGTTTTACGCGGCCAAAAATATCCGCTACGCAATAAAACTTTACGACAAAGAAAACATTTTGATATCCGTAAAAGAAGGGCGTTCGTTCGCGAACGCCGGTGAGAGGTTCGTAATATTTGAACCAAATTTCGGCGTAAGAAACCGCATTCCAGCGCGCGCGATTTTAGATATCCGTGAGGTGGATTGGATCACGAAAGAATCAAAACCATTGCCCGTAAACATTCTCAAAAAAGACCTTTTCCTTTCCGAAACCTTTCCCCGAGTGGAAATTTTGATCAAAAATAAAGTCGCGGAAATTTTCAAAAACGTAGAAGCGACGGCCATTCTTTATGATGTTTCCGGAGATGCCGTGGGAGCGTCGCGGACGGTCCTTAACACGCTGGACATACAAGAAGAAGCCCGCCTCAATTTCACCTGGCCTCAACCGATCCCGCAGGCTGTATCAGTTGAAATATACTTGCGCTCCGGCCAATAAATATTTAAACTGTCGTTATGAGAAAGATTCTTTACGGCGTAGACTGGATGCTTTTTTTAAGCGCGCTGCTCATTGTTTTTTTGGGGCTCGTTACGATGAAATCCTTTCCTTCCTCCGCGTCGGGTCCGTCCTATTCCGGGTCAAATTATTCTTTTAACCGCCAGCTCATTTGGCTCGCGGTGGCGCTCGCGGTATTTTTTATCTCGGCTTACATAGACTGGAATTTCCTCAAAACAAACAGCATTTTCCTTTTGATAATTTACGGCGCGGTTCTTTCCTTGCTTTTAATTTTGGCTTTTAGCTCCAATGCCGTGCGCGGATCTTCAAGTTGGCTGAGGATTTTTTCGCTGACCATTGAGCCGGTTGAGCTGATGAAGCCCGTGCTGGTTTTGATACTGGCGAAATATTTTTCAAAGCGCCACGTGGAAATCGCGAGATTTTTCCATTTATTTATTTCAAGCATGTACGTCGGTATTCCGATCATTTTAATAATGCTCCAGCCCGACCTCGGCTCCGCCATAGTATTGGGAGCGCTTTGGCTCGGGATGGCAATAGTATCCGGCATCAAATTTAGGCATCTTGCGATGCTTTTCTTTTCGGGAATATTTTTGGTATTAATCTCATGGAATTTCGTTCTTTATCCCTACCAAAAAGAGCGGGTGGTTTCTTTTTTAAATCCTTATCTTGATCCGGCCGGCGCGGGGTACCAAGCCACGCAATCCATGATCGCTTTAGGCTCCGGGAAACTTTTCGGGAAAGGCGTCGGACTGGGGACGCAGTCCCGCCTTGAATTTTTGCCGGAGCACACGACCGATTTTATTTTCGCGGCTTTCGCGGAAGAATGGGGATTTTTAGGGGTGCTTATCTTTTTTTTATTTTTAAGTATTTTGATCTGGCGGATTTTACGGTCCGGAATTTACGGGGAATCAAATTTTGAGAAACTCTACGCAGCGGGGCTCGCCATACTTATTTTTTTTCAAAGCGCCGTGCATATAGGAATGAACGCGGGCGTACTCCCGATCACCGGCCTCGGCATGCCTTTTCTTTCTTACGGAGGCTCAAGCTTAGTTTCGCTATTTTTAGCGCTTGGTGTGCTTGAAAGCCTTTCTATCTATAAAAAAGGCATATTCATCGGCCATGAGGAACGGTACAAAGAAGGGGTATTGACATAGATTTGGCGTAGTTGCTAGTGTGAATTTGACAGTTTATTATAGGTTTGCTAATATATTTTCATACTATGAAATACGCACTACCAACACACCCGGAAGAAGTTACCAAAAGCCTTTTTTCGGCCTTAAATAAGCGCACCAAGGACATCTTGGAGCAGCGCTTCGGTCTCGGGAAAAGCCAAAAAAGGATGACTTTGGAGGCTATCGGCCAAAAATACAGCATCACAAGAGAGCGCGTCAGGCAAATAGAAGCCGACGGTTTTTCCAAGATCAAAAAATCGCAGGCCTATACCGAAGCGAAACCAGTTTTTTCCGCGCTGGAAAGTTATTTCAACGCCGAAGGGCGGGTCATTAAAGAAACAAAAGCTTTGGCGGATTTCGTGTCTCACCCGAAACACGAAAATCACATCTTTTTCCTTCTTTCGCTTCATGATCCGTTTTTAAGGCACCACGAATCAGACGAACTTCATGACCGCTGGTCTTTCGGTTCGGAGTCCGACCCAAAAGCCAAGCGCGCACTGGACGGAGCTGTTTCCGAACTCCGGGGCATCGGCAAACCTGTTCCCGAACAGAAACTTTTTGAAGTGCTTTCCTCTTCCTCAAAAACGGTCTTGGGCGAAACTCCCCCGGAAGCAGTGCTCGCGAACTGGGTCGGGGTTTCCAAACTTATCTCCAAAAATTATTTCGGCGAATGGGGGCTTGTTGAATTTCCGGAAATAAAGCCCCGCGGCGTGAGAGACCTTTCATATATGGTAATGCTGCGGCACGGAAAACCGCTACACTTCTCCGCGGTCGCGGAACAGATCGGCGGGCTCACCGGCAAAAAGGCCCACGTACAGACGGTTCACAACGAGCTTATCAAGGACCCGAGATTCGTTTTGGTAGGCCGGGGCCTCTACGCTCTCAAAAATTGGGGATACGCGGAGGGAGTTGTCAAAGACATAATTTCCGAAATTTTAAAAAGCGACGGACCGTCAACCAAAGAAAAAATCGTTGAAAAAGTTTTGAAAGCAAGAATGGTAAAACCAAACACCGTAGCTATCAACCTGGAAAACAGGGCGTACTTCAAAAAACTAGCAGATGGCAGATTTTCCCTTAAATAATTTTTTTGTCATTACAGTTCTCTCTATCATGGGGCGCACGTGGTTTTTGTGGCTCCCTTTTCTTTCTTTGATAGTGCTGAAAGAAATGTGGCGGAGGTACGTCCAGTCGTATTTTATTTTCACCAAAAAATATATTTTGCTGGAAATTAAAGTGCCGAGAGACGTCGCCAAAAGCCCGAAAGCGATGGAAAGCATCCTGGCGGGGCTCCACGGGACGCGCAGGCTGGGAAACAAACTGGAGCAGTGGTGGGACGGCTGGGTAACCGCCTGGTTTTCGCTGGAAATTGTAGGAGATTCATCCGGAGTCCATTTTTATATCTGGACGCAGGAATTTTTTAAGCGCCATATTGAGGCCCAGATTTACGCCCAATATCCGCAGGCGGAAGTCAGGGTCGTGGAAGATTATGTGAAAGACATGCCTCCCGCGCTTCCCGACAACGAATGGAATCTCTGGGGAAGCGAATTTACGCTTTTAAAGCCGGACGCTTATCCGATAAAAACATATGAAGAATTTGAGCTGGAAGGATTAAGTCTTAAAGAAGAAGGAAGAAAAATAGACCCTCTGTCGGCTTTAATAGAATTTATGGGTGTTTTAAAAGGCAGCGAGCGCCTTTGGGTCCAATACCTTGTCCAGCCCGCGGACGACAAATGGAAAAAAGAGGGAGACGCGCTGATGGCAAAGCTGGTCGGGAAAGAAATAAAAGTGAAGCCGAATCTTCTCCAGCAGGCGGTGGGCGGAGTGGACGACTTGATCATATCCGCTTTAAGCACGGGGTCTCCCGCGGAAAAAAAGAAGAAAGACGCTTCAATGTTTCCCCGGATGCTGGCCCTTACGCCGGGCGAAAGAGAGGTCGTGGAATCGGTTGAAAAGAATATGGCAAAGCTCGGCTTTGACGTCTGCATCCGCTGGATGTACTTAGCAAAGCGCGATGAATTTAACATGGTTGCGGTGCCGGGCATGTACGGAACTTTCAAGCAATTTAACACGCAAAACCTGAACGGTTTCGGGAGCAATAAAAAGATAGTAACCAGCGTGGACTATTGGTTCGTAAACCACAGGAATAACTGGAGAAAAACAAGGCTTTTTAATTCTTACCGTCTGCGCTCGGTCTTTCACGCGCCGTATAAAGCGAGAAGCAAGCCTTTCGTGCTTTCAACTTCCGAGCTCGCGACAGTTTATCACTTCCCCGGAGAGGTTGTCGGAGCACCGGCCATGGGACGGGTAGAGGCCAAACGCGGCTCCCCCCCGCCGAACTTGCCGATGTAAATGCGAAAAATAATATATGCGGCCACGGCGCCGATAACCGCTCCGCCGATAATATCCGAAGGATAATGCACTCCCGCAATAACACGGCTGATATTCATTAAAAGCGCCACAACAAAAAACCAAGCACCCCATTTTTTATTGTAAAGATAAATAGCGACGGCGGCCGCGAAAAAAAACGCCGAGTGCCCCGACGGAAACGACCAGTCGTTTTCCTGTATAAGCTGACGCAGATGATGAGTAATGAAGGGGCGGGGGCGATTGTAAAAAGAGCGGATTATTTCCGTGACGCCGAAGCGCGCGGTAACTGCGGAAATTGTGGCCACCAGGAATACGTGGAGTTTATGCTTTCCCGGGTAAGCCGAAAAATACAAAAGAAGCAAAAAGCCCGCGACAAAAAAATACTGCGAATATGAAGCAAGGAAAACCGTAATGCCGTCAAAAATCCGCGATTGGCCCGCAAGGCCGTTAAGAAAATATAGCAATTTTATATCAAGCACCATAAAGTTTATTGTAGCATTTTACAGATCAAGCTCTTTGACCCTTTCCCAGGTATTCTCGTCCAGAACTATTATCTTATTGTCGCCTGCGACATATAGGAAATCGTCTATATATACGGCGCGCTTCGCGGAAATTCCGCTCACGGCTTTCTTAAGCGCCAGCTTATTGCTTTCGTAGGAAAAGATATATCCTCCCTGACTACCGGGCATAAAGAAAATTTTATGCTTATCATCAAGCAAAAACGCGTGATGGGTATTTGTTACATCCGTCCAATATTCATTCAGCGAATATTTTGACGCTTCTACGGGGTTTTTCGGGTCTGACGTGTCAAATAAAGATATTTTTACTTTGGAGCTTTCCATCCCCACCCCGATTATCAGGTCTTTCGTGATCGGATGGAGATATGAAGAATATCCCGGAATTTTTAATTCACCGCTGACTTTCGGATTTTTAGGATTGGCCAGGTCCAGCACAAAAAACGGGTCTACCTGCCTGAACGTCACAAGATATCCTTTATCCTGGATGAAACGCGCCGAATAAATTCTTTCGGTCAGACCCAGGCCCTGAATTTTTCCTATCACGGATAAATTCCCGTCCATAACATAAACGTCGTTTTCGGATTCGCCCGAAGTTCCCATCCCGCCGAACCACTGTCCCCCGACCGTCGTTGCCGCCCGGAGATTTCCTTTATATTCATCAAGCGCGAACTGGTTGAGCAATGTGCCCGGAATTGTTCCTAGAGATTTTACTTTCAGGTCATCAATCGCTATCCGTACGATATCGGTCTTTTGCAATTCTCTTTTATGTTTTTTCAGATATTCCTTGCCTCTATTTTCCATTTCGCTCTCCAGCTTTAGCCTCTCATCGTCGTTTAAAGACGTTCTAAAATCCTCCAAAATAACCGAAATCTCCGCAATTTTAGATGAATTACTGATATCGTAGCCCGCAAGCTTCGTAATCCGGTCGGTTATATCTTGCGGAATAATATCGGCATTTTCCGTGAATAATCCAAGAAAGAAATTCAGCATGTCGGGTTCGTGACCGTAAGCCACGTATATCGCGTTCCGGGACATATAAACAGTTGAATTGTACGAGCCGACAAATGAAATTTTTTCCGCAATTTTACCGCTTGCGGGGTCAATGGTAGAGAGATGATAATTCGTACTTACCTGAACCGGGCGGGATGGATGATAAATTCCCGTGCAAGGCACGATAATTTTTCCTCCGGCCGATTCAAATAAAGGTATCGGACAGGGGTCATATCGGCTCGCCTGCGTCCTAGTAATAAGATACATCAATCCGTTAAATAAACGCGCCTCAACTACCGAGTTTCTGCCGTCAAGATTGATTACCCATTTTTCAGCCGGCTTTTTCGGATCAGAAATATCATAGCCGGATATTTCCTGATTCCCGAAAACAGTTAATATTTTTCCCGAAAGAAGAAGGTTGCCAGTCTTTTCAATTGATGAGTCTTCGGCAAGAGAGGTCGCCGGAAACGCTTTAATGACATGCGTCTTCGCCTGATTATCATCCGGCGGAGCTATCATCATGCTTTCAGCCCCTCCCATGGGCATCATACGGTAATAATAAGAGCTTTGGGGTGAAAAATAAATTTCCTTGCCGTCCGTCTTCAGAATGTCGGGTTCATCAACACCCGCAACCTGTACATTTGTTTCGGAGACTCTGGCAGGAGCTTCAGCCGAACCCCCTTCTAACATGGCGGGGGCTGATGTCGGATTGGCAATACCAACATCCTGGACGGCCATGGTCCGCATTTGACCGAACGAACCCGTGCCTGAAATTTTTTCGGCCTCCGCAAGATATTCCCTGTATTCGGCGTCGGACGAGAACTTCACGAACCCGGAGAGAATCTTCGGCGCGGCTCCGCCGTCTCCGGACGTCTGATTTTTATCTACGATCACAATTCCTTTATCGGTTTCAACGACAACGGTCCCGTCTTTATTTTCAGAAATCGTTTTTCCGCCGAGATCCGGCGGCATAGGCGCCCCGGGCATATTATAAAAATACACGGCCCCGAGCATTACTAAGAATACGGCGAAAACTCTCGCCAGATACGGTGTGCCGGAGAATTGAAAATTAAAGTGCGGCTTCGTCGCCGTTTTCATAGTGCGGGCCTCGGCGTCAAGCTTTGCGCGGAGAGAAGCCATGAAAGCCTCGTCTATCTGGACTTCCGGGCGCAGAGCCGAAAGAGCGCCGATAGCTTTGATAATCTCTCCTTCCCTATTTTTAAGAGACGGGTCTATTTTATATATCTCCTCTAATATTTTATTCAAATCAGTCATGTTTTTATTGTTAATAATAATATGAGCGCGATTAATGCCTCGGTGCGCAATTTGGCGATGGTCCGGGAAAATATCACTTTACAATTTCCTTCGGTTTCGCCGGTAATTCCGGCGATCTCTTTATAATGGCATAAGGTGGTCCCATTCGTCTAGACAGCAATTGGGGGATCAGTTAGATAGGATCTGCGGCGAAAAAATTGTTAATGTTTCTTGCCCGCCTAGACTCGGCGAGGCTGGCCCGCCTGAATGCTTTGGCTTTTGGCGGGGATGCGACCTTTGGTTCGGGTACGCATTCGCCGGCGTTTGGTAATTAAGCGACTGGCGCCCGCGTTTGTGGTTGTAAAACTGGAAGTATTCGGAAAGCCCGGCTTTGACTTCCTCGATATTGCGGTAAGATTTCAAATAGACCAGTGCTTGCCAATGTTACGGATATATTTTGGCGTTTTCATATTCATTCTTGATTAAATTATTTTGTTAGGGTCTATATTTTTTCCATCATGGAAATGAGCTTCCCGATTTCTTTAACCTTTGATCGCTGTTTGTCGAGTAGTGCTTTAGGGAAGATTTTCTCGTACTCGTTTAATTCAGTCCTCTTTTTCTTATCAAGATAACTTGACTGGAATTGCTCTTTGCACCAGGCAGATTGTTTATCAGAATAGTTTTTACCATCATTCAAAACAGCCAGTAATATCGCTTCTAAACATGGCATGTTCTCTATGAGCTCAACGCCTCGATTCGCGGCCCCTTGTCTAGCTCGTTGCATCTCGACTTCTCCCTTGTCATTATCCAAAACAACTACTCTTTTATCAAAATCTCCCGGTGTATTTGATGCGTCGATGATAATATTTACTGCGTTACCGCCCTTGCCATTTCTTATAGTGACAGCAACTCCACTATCTCGAGCATAGAGACTGCGTAAATATTTTAGAAACATCTCTTCACCGAGCCCTTCTCCATACATAAGTAGGGTTTGACTGGCGGCTCGACGTTTTTTCTTATATGGATTCGTTCTGGACATATTTTTTAGATTTTTGGCACTGCTCCATATGCTCCAGCAATATACTTAGAGTAATAGTTTTCATCGGCACGGACACCCGATACTTTATCCAGTCGCCATGCCTCGCTTGCGCCATTTTCATTCTTTTCAACAAGCACGATCTGATATTTATCCAACTTACTCAAAATAAGGTGACTGTGCGTGCTCAAAAGAAGCTGTGCGTCCTTAGGGTTGGTCTCTGGTTGGATGAACAAATCAAACAGCGCCAACACTATTTCGGGGTGAAGATTTATATCGATTTCATCTAATACGGCAATTCCTCCTCGATCCAGAACTTGCAAGATCGTCTTTAACAGGATGAACAATTGCTTGGTGCCGGCAGATTCATACTGAATTGGCAATTGTTTTTTTTGCTCATTAAACACGTGGAGTCCCTGAACTTCAATAGTTGTCATGCCGTTCGCCCCTTGGTTTTTATCAATATTTATTCCATTCAAACCAAGATCAAAACGGGACAGCAATTTTTCCGCTGCCTTTTTTAAGACTTCGTTTTCGCTATAATAAATCAATACCTCAAACCAATGCGGAATTGTATTTTGCGACAACGGATCACGCATAGACCCAGATTCGGTCGTATTAGTTTCTAGGGTTTGCCAGAATTTTGCAATCTCCCGTCCCTCTTTGTGATTCAATCGAGCGGCCGTGCCTATAACGCTGGCATTCAGGCGCAAAAGATTATCAAAACCTTTCGGGAGCTCAAAATTCTCGCCCTCAAAATCGTATCGACTTTCTGTTTTATTCCATGTTCGCGTGAACAGTTTCTTGCTTCCTTTTTTCTCATTAACAAAACTAGTAACTTCTAATTCTTCCGAGAGAATCTTTTGTTTGTTTAAAACAAAACTATAATTATATTCTTTACCGTTTATTTCAAAGACAACCGAAAGCTCCGTCGGTTGATCCTTCTCATCGCTGAAAGCGAAAGGCTGTACAGCTATAGGATCTTCCGGCTTCATGCTGAATGAATCAATAATTAACCACTTTAAAAATGGCAAAACTTTGAGTAAATTTGTCTTGCCGGAAGCGTTGGGGCCAATGATGGTCTCCACTTTTGAGAGACGATTGCCAGATGTGGCAGGAAAGTATCCTTTGTTTTGGGGTGCATTGTCATTTACAACAAAACTGACCGTAACAGGCTCCCCAAACGAATAGAAGTTTTTGCACGAAAATGAATGAATCATATTTTTGTGTGTTTATAAGGTTATAACTCGACCATCTCCATCTTAGCAGGTATATAACTAAATTGCAAGCGTTTATACAAACTATCGTATAAAACGTAGTAAAGTAGGTATTTTAAGGCTATTTTTGCCTTGTGTCGAATATTTCCCCCTACTTATGCACAGCCTCTACAATTTTAATCTCTTCCCGATCGGCTTTGTTGCCGATGAGTCGCACATAAAACTCGCATCCATCTACGCCAAGAGCACCGCACTTACACATAACCATTTTCTTGTGGGTATTCCATTAAATCTCGTCGCCGCACTTTTTACACCGCCAGTGTATTTCTTTTTTTGTTTTGGTGATCATTTCGCTTTCTTTGCTTCATTTTTTGCACGCTCCACCATGAACTTTACGCCTTCGGTCATGTTTTCTTCCTGAATAAGAATATCCGAATGCGTATTCTGAAATACGCGGTATATTTCATCCACGAACGCCTGCCCCACAAGCGGCACGTTATCAAAATCAAGCAGAATCACTTTAAACTTTTCAAGCCCCTCCAAAATCCTGCGCGCCTGCGAACGGGAAATGTGAACACCGCCCGAAGTATAAAGTTTTACCCGTATCTCGGTCTTGTCGAATCCGTAGTCGCTGTCATCGTTGATGTTGGTATATTTTTTGAAAACATCATGCAGGTGGCGATCGGAATCTGTTTTAATCTTAAAGATAACCCGCGTGCCCCGCTTGACGACGGGCGCATGGCGCGCGGAAACGTCATGCGTAAGATTGTTAATGATGAGCATCTGGCCAAAACTATCTAAAGTAAACATGTCCCCCGCTTTAGAAGTAAAAAAAATCCCTTCGCCGGAGTGCGTTCTTGGCATAGTGGTAGTTTTTCCTTTGAGTAAATCCTGAATCGCTTCAATCTCCGATTTAAGATTTCGCTTTTTCATAATGTTGCGGAACACGCCGACACCAGAATCGTTTATGATAAACGATAAGAACTTATCTCGCATGGTTACTTCCACGAGTATTATTTTCGATCTGGAATGCTCAATCGCGTTATTAAACATCTCGGAAAACGCGAATGTAAAAATACTCCGCACATTTTCATGCAGGTCTTTGAGTTGCGGCAATTTATCCTCTATCTCCAGAAAGACTTTGTGCTCTTCAAGCGACTTGTTGACATACCTTTTCTTTAAAGTATTTGGAACAAGCTCCAAATGTTCGGCGATGTAGGCTTTTGAAACATAAAAAGCGCCCCGGGTTTCCCCAAGCTTGAACACCTTGCCTTCTGCGACAAGACCGGAAATCACAAGATTGACGTACTGGCGGGACACGTCAACTGTTTCCGTAATTTCACGAGCTGTTACCCTGCCTTTTTGTTCGATTAGTTGTAAGATTTTATCCTTATTTGCCATATACAACTCTATTGTAAAGCAATCTATATTTGATTGTCAAGCGATTGTCAACCTCGAAAAGTGGTTAGCGTTTCGCCCACTGCATTGAAATTATTAACGTTCCCTCGTCCTGCAGATGGAAGTAGTTTATAAGGATCGGGTAATCTTCCCAAAAAGAATGATCTTTTATTACGAATTTCTCGATATTTATAAATTTCTCCATTTTTATTCCATTTTAATTTATCCGATTTTATGACACCGCAAATTTGAGCCAAATGAAGAGCGTCATCGAAGAATACTATAACCCAATCATTTTTTTTCATGTCTGAGAAGCGTTTTGCGGTGTAGAAATCAGCTTTCCGCAGTTTTCCCCTCCAGCTAGGCTGTGGCAATCTTCGAAATGCTTCAAGCTGTTGTGATTGCGACTTTTTTGAAATCCTTATCCAATCACTGGCTGTCCATTTGCCATACCAAATACCAACTTGGTTTTGTCTCCAAGCATCCTTATTTAAGTCTTCATTCGTATATTTGATTCGAATACGCCAATATCGCACCTCTGGAGATTCCTTAGTTTTTTTTGTTCTTTTTTCATACGAGTTCTCACTCTATTACAAAGCCTCGTTCACGGGGCTTTGTTGATCTCGAGGTTTACCTCTTCGCCCATTGCGGGGCTTTGCGGGCTTTTTTGAGGCCGAATTTGCGTCGTTCCTTAGCTCTTGGGTCTCTTGTGAGGAAGCCGGCTTGCTTTAAGGTTTTCCGGTGTTCTAGGTCAACCTTCAGAAGCGCGCGGGAAATTCCGTGCCGCAAAGCTTCGGCTTGCGAATGTATTCCCCCTCCTTTCAGTTTTGCTACGGCTTTATAATCCCCCTCCAATTTCATAAGCGCCAAAGCTTCTTCCGCGATTTTCTTTTCACCCGCGGTATGAAAATAAGCACTATACGGTTTCCCGTTTACTTCAATGTCAAAATGGTCGGACTTCGCTTTGAAGAGCCTCACTCTCGCGATTGAAGTTTTTCTGCGGCCAACTGCCTCAAAATATCTTGCCTTTACTGTCGCTGGTTTATTCGTCTCCATGTTCTAAAGTTAAATTTTTAAGCATTACTTTTCTTAATTTATTTTTGGGAAGCATTCCGTTGATTGCGTGGCGCAAAACCTCGCGCTTATCACTCTCAGCGACCTTAAAAGCTGTTTTTTTCTTAAGCCCGCCGGGATATCCGGAATACCTTAAAAAGTCGCTTTCTTTAAGGCGTTTTTCTGAAAAAGCAATCAAGTCTACGTTTTTTATCGTCACTCTCGGTAAATCTTTAACGTAAGGCAAAAAATCGGCTTCAGTTTTTCCGCGGAGCGCCAAAGCGGCTTCGGAAGCGAGCCTCCCGAGTTTTTTATTTTTTGCATCTATGGTTATTTGTTTTTTCATCCCGTTAGAAATAGGACGCAGACGCAAAATACGCCGTACGTTCTATATTATTATTTATAAATTTTGACTTTTTTATGTATATCATATTTTTAGTTACGCGTCCGCGATTTCTAACGGGATTAAACAAACTCAATAAAAACCATGTGCGCCGCGTCTCCGCCTCTTTGCCCGATTTTAATTATCCGCGTGTATCCGCCGGCGCGGCCGGTGTATTTCGGAGCGATGTCCTTTATCAATTTTTTCGCGGTTGTTTTATTTACGAATTTCGTGATTTCCTTAATATTCGCCTGCGCGCTTTTTTCCCGTTTCGCGTAAGTAATCAGCCTCTCAACGGCGCTCCTTACTTCTTTCGCGCGCGCTTCGGTGGTCTTAATTTTTCCGCGCGTAATCAACGCTACAGCCAGGCTTCTGACAAAAGCCCTTCTTTGGTTTCTTTCTCTTCCGAATTTTCTTCTGATACGCGCCATTAAATTATTCTCTCAAAGCTAACCCTGATTTAGCAAGTCCCTTTTTAATTTCGGTTATTGCCTTTTCCCCGACTCCTTCTATTTGGAGAAGCTCTTCTTTAGTTTTTTCCGCGAGCGCTTCGGGGGTCGGTATGCCGGCCGTGATAAGCGCGTTTTTCGTTCTTGTGGAGATCTTCAAATCGCCAAAAGCGTTTCCCAAATCTTTTATAGCCCCGGAGGCCAGCTCTCCGTGTCCCGCTTCTTTCCCGGATCCCGCGTCAAAAGATTCAATCGCCTCAATTTGCACTTTCATTATGTGAACGGCTTTCTCTAAGGCTTCGCGCGGAGCGATTGTGCCGTCTGTTTCTATAAAAAGGCGGATGCGGTTGAAGTCGGTCCTGTCTCCGACACGCATATTTTCAACTTCGTAATTGGCTCTCCGCACCGGGGTGAATATCGCGTCAAGCACGATCGTTCCAACGGGCACTTTTTCTTTCATTAATTCTTCCGATGGCACGAATCCCAGGCCCTGCTCAACCGTAAGTTCCACTGCGAAATGCGCGCTTTTATCCGTAAGCGTCGCGAGATGCTGATCGCGGTTTGCGACCTCCAGCTGGGTCGGACATTTGATATCTTTTCCTTTGATTTCTTTCGCGCCTTTGGCGTCTATTGTCGCCGTTTCTGGACCGGAGCCGTGCAGCTTGAATCGGAGTTGTTTAAAATTTAAAAGTATCGTAATTGTATCCTCCAAAACGCCGGAAAGGGTGGAAAATTCATGGCTCATGCCTTCTATTTTGACGCTGGTCACGGCCGCGCCCGGCAAAGAGGAAAGAAGGATTCTTCTGATGCTGTTTCCGAGGGTTTGCCCGTAGCCCGGATAAAGCCCGTCTATTTCATAAGTTCCTTTATTTTCTTCTTCGGATACGACTTTTATCGGGGAAGGCAAAACTATATTGTGTTCCATTTTTTTAAATTAGCGTGAATAATATTCGACGATTGCATTGATATTATAATTTTTGATAAGTTCCGAGACCTGCGGACGTGAGATCACCTTTCCCTTAAACTCCGATTTATTGAGTTCAAGCCATTTCGGCTGGTTGTATTTTTTGATGGTAAGCTCCAGATTGGCAAAAAGGCCCTTTTGACGGCTCCCCGCTCTTATTTCGATGATATCTCCCACTTTCAGCTTGGTTGAGGGGATGTTGAGCCTTTTTCCTCCCACCCAAACATGTCCGTGGCTTACCATTTGGCGGGCTGCCGCGCGGGTCGGCGCGAATCCGAGCTTATAAACAATATTATCCAATCTTGATTCCAGCGATGAAACCAGCGCTTCGCCCGCCGGAATTTTATGCTGTGAGACCGATGCCGAAACATAATTTTTAAATTGGCGTTCGCGGAGGCCGTAGAGAAATTTTACTTTCTGTTTTTCTTTTAGCTGAAGGCCGTATTCAGACCCGCCCCTACGGAAGCTTTTGCCGTGTTCGCCCGGAGGATAAGGCTTCCGTTTAAAAGCGCATTTTTCACGCCCGCAAACAGATACGCCCAGCCTTCTGCATTTTTTGCAAGTAACTCTCATACGCGTCGTGGTTTAGGCGATTTAACTCCTCCGTGCGGGATCGGGGTCGCGTCTTTTATGGAAAGTATTTCAAATCCCTGCGCGACAAAAGATCTCAAAGCCGCGTCTCTTCCGGCCCCTATTCCCTTTACTTTCAAATGCAAAGTTTTGACTCCCGCCGCTTTAGCTTTTTCTCCGAGAAATTCGGCAACTTTGGTCGCGGCGTAGGGAGTCCCCTTTTTTGTTCCGGAAAATCCGAGAGCTCCCGAAGAAGACGACATCAGCAAATTTCCTTTTAAGTCGCATATCGCGATAAGTGTATTATTGTAAGTGGAAAGAATGTTCACGCGCCCATCCGTAACGCCTTTCCGCGAAGAAGACGACTTAATAGCCGCGGCGCGCCCGGCTTCGGTTGCAAGATCAGCTTTTTGAATTATACGTTTTTTCCCCATTTTATTTCTTTTCCATTTTACGCTTGCCGGACATCATTGTTTTCCTGACATTTCCGCGCCTCGTCCGCGAATTTGTTTTTGTCCGCTGACCGCGCACCGGAAGGCTCCGCATATGGCGCAAGCCTCTGTAAGCTTTAATATCTTTTAATCTTTTTACGTTGAGCATTATTTCTCTCCGCAGATCGCCCTCAACTTTATATTTTTTTTCAATCGCGTCCCGCAGTTTTGCGACTTCCTGCGCCGTAAGGTCCTTGGCACGTTTCTCGGGATCTATGTTTGTTTCAGCTAAAATTTTTCCGGCAAGCGCCATGCCGACACCGTAAATATATGCCAGTGAGACCGGGATTTTTTTATTGTCAGGTATATTTACTCCTGCTATGCGAACCATGTTATTTGTAGTGAGCTTGTCGGTTTATCCTTGTCTTTGCTTATGCTTCGGATTTACACAGGTAACATAAACCCGGCCGCGTCTTCTTACGACCTTGCATTTATTGCACCTTGATTTTACCGATGCTCTTACTCTCATAATCTTTTTGTAATTCTGCCCTTAACCTCGTCATACGGGCTAAATTCCATTAAAACCTTGTCTCCGACCAGGACTTTAATATAATTCATTCTCATTCTGCCGGAAAGATGCCCTATTGCTTCCTTACCGTCTTCCAATAGAACTTTAAAAGAAGCGCTAGGCAAGGCTTCAATGACCCTCCCCTCTTTTTTAACCGTTTCTTTAGATGAATTAGGCATTACTGGAAAGTAGCTTCAATCTTAGCGTTCCTCTAAAATAATGTCAATAGCGTCGGGGCGGGAGAAGGTATAGCTCTTAAAAAGAACCGACCAGAAGGGTTTATACTTAACTTCCGCCCTGGAAAGCCCCGGATAGGCACTTAAAATATCACTCGGGTTAAAAAGCTTCCTTTCGGCTACGCCGTCCCTGATTGCGTCAATGTCCACAGACCCTTCTACCTCGGTTTTTCCGGAAATTTGCATTTTAAAAGCCGGCAAATCAAATTTATATCCTGAAATTTTTACCGAGAGAGCGTCCAGATTTTTAATTTTAAGATTCCGCGTATCTCCGTTAAGCTGCGGATATTTTTTAATCAAAAAACTTTCCAGTTCGGCGCGCCCGACGGATATTCCCTTCACTTCGCCTTCCAGCGCTATCTCAAATTCTTTGGCTGTTTGCCCGACTTCCGGAGACACCGTTTCTTTGGATAAAACATATTCTACGGTCGGGGCGACCAGGAATTCATTCTGCGGGAGTTTGCTTTTGGCCAGCGCGCCGGCTTCCGTTTTAGCTTCGCCGGCCAATTTGGCCAAAGCCGCGCTTTTATCCTCCTTTCCTACGACAATGCGTTCGCCCGAGGACCCGCCTTTCATTTCCGTTTTGGATCTTCCGAATATCAGATTAAATTTAGGAGATCCTTTCAGGGCCGGCAGAGTAAAATCCGAAAGGCCGATGTTATATTCAGGGCCGGCTTTTTCGGCAATAACTTTTGTTTCCTTTGACCCGGGAATAATTTTTCCGTTGTCGGTTTTGGAAGCCGGGACGACGATGCCGGCGGGAATCCTATAAATTTTGCCGTCCGGCGATTCAAAACGGGTGGGCGCGATAAGAACCTGCGCGTCTTTGCCTTTATTGAAAACCGCTATAATGCCCTCGGCTTTCGCGGTTTCGGCGGTTTTGTCCGTCGCCGGAAAAACCATTTTTTTCGCAAGCACCACGGAAAATTTCTTTAACTTAAGCTCTTCTTCCCCGGCCGGGTTTTGGGAAAGCGTTATTGTCTGGTCTGCGTCTATGACGCTCCGCTTCGGGGCGATACTCACCTGCATTTTCGCTCCCAAAACCGAGCTTGCGAAAAAAACCAGAAGCAAGGCGGCGGCGATAAAAACGGCGCGCCTGCCCCATCGCCTGTTTTTCTGCGGAGACGGATGTTTAATAGTCGGAGGCGGCTCCCTAAAAAGCTGCGCGGTAATTTCCTTTTTCTGCGGAAGCACCATGTCCGAAATGATTTTTTTTGCGGCCATAATTTAATTTAAAAGCGAAGCCAGTAAAATGTCCTGATTTTGCGGAACAAAGGAGGACGGGCGGATAAGATCGCGCATGGGTTCTACGGAAAAAAGTTTCAGGTCGGATTCAAAGCCGAGCAAAGATTTAAGGTAATTCGCGAGAAGCCCGGGGAAAATATTCACCGCGGGGTCCCGCCCCGCGATAAAGCATTTTTTCGGAAACCCGGTTTCTTCCAGTTTTTTTACGTGCTGGGATATTTCTTCCCACCAGTCCAGGAACGCCGGCTTCAATAAAGACTCGGTTTTTGCCTTTAAATTTTCTTCAAGCATATTCTGGGCGTATTGCGGAAGAGAGGAAACCCTTCTTTCCAAAGTTTTTGTCCCGAAAGTTGAGATCCCAAGATGGCTGATTTCGTTATTTGAGAGCAGGTAAACCCCCGTTGCTTCTCCGTCAACATTAAATAATATCGCGGGGTCCTGAAGCGCGTTGAGCTTTAGCAGCGTTTTACGGATAAGCCTGGTATCGGACACATATTCAAGATGAGCGCGGGGAAAAAACTTGTCGTGGGCGCCGATAACCGTCTCCTTCATGAATTGATTGATAAAAGTAAACACGGCGGATATTTCCATTGACTTTCCTTTGTATCCTGCAGGGTCAAGAACTTCATACCCGTTAACTTTTGGAAAAAACATTTCTTCTCCAGCGCGGACCAAATCCGGAGCCGCCGGCGCACCGGGCACGGAAGCTTCCCGCGGCGATTCAGCTTCTTTTTCCATAGTTTTGAAAAGAGCGGATATCTCCTGAGAAGAAATTTTTATCTCGGGGTGATGCCTGCGCATTTCTTTTGAAAAAGTAATATCGGAAAAGAACGGATCGGATAAGATCACGGTTATTTCATCCAGGTGCCCGGTTACCGCGCGCGCGTCCCTGAAAATTTTTAAAATACCTTCGCGGATAACGTGGGCGGTTCTTAATCCGCTGAAATTCTCGCCCATTAAATTAAGAGGATTTTTCAGGGTTTTCAAAATATCCGCGATTCCCGTGTTTTCATGGCGAACCGCCAGTATCGCGGATATGGCGGAGGTGGAAATGTCCACCGACATAACATGCCTTTTTTTAAATTCCCGCGGGGCAAACCTCAAAATGTCCTCAAACATATACTTAAATTATAAAACAATTCCCAGGCCTACGCCAGGGAATTTAGTGCTCCTCTGAATATTGAGAGCCCGAGGTCAATTTCTTCTTTTGTAACGGTAAGGGGCGGCATAAACCTGATAGTGCGTTCGCCGGCTCCGATAAGCAGGAGCCCCGGCTCGCGAAAAAGGCAATTTTGCACCGCCTTCTCGCAAATATCATGGCTTGTCATTTCAACGCGGACCATAAGCCCGCCCAGGTTATCCACGTCCAAAATATGCCCGCTCATCCGCGCAATTGTCAACAATGCCTCAACCATATATTTGCCGAGTTTCCGCGTTTCTTTAAGCAAATCCGGGTTCGTAAGGATTTTAAGGTTCGCCAGAGACGCCGCTACGGCCAAAGGAGAGGCCGGCATGGTCCCGGAATGGGCGCTTTGGGGCAGATCTCCTTTGGGCAAAATATCGCTCCGTGAGATTACCGCACCCAAAGGAAGCCCCCCGCCCAAAGCTTTGGAAAGAATAATGATGTCCGGAGGCAAATTCAGATATTCCGACGCGAATAATTTGCCAGTACGGCCAAGACCGGTTTGGACTTCATCAACCACGAAAAGTCCGCCTTTTTCTTTCACGTATCTGCGAATCGCGTTGAGCAGCTTTAAATCTGGAATATTTATCCCGCCTTCACCCTGGACGATTTCCACAAAAAGAACTTCAAGCCGGCAGTCTTCCGGGACGGATCGGATAAATTTTTTAAAAGTTACTCCGGATTCCGGAAACGGCAAACGCGCTACCATCAACCCGTCTTTGTGCAAAAGTTTGTGCACGGGTTTTGAGCTGGAGAGATCCAGGCTGTAGCCGTGCCTTCCGTGGAACGCTTTATCAAACGCCGCAAAATACGGCGCGCCGCGTCTGGCGGAAATGCAGATTTTTGCGGCGGCGCTTACCGCCGTTGCTCCGCTTACTTCAAAAAGCACTTTTTTCGGATACGGCACCGGGGAAAGCTCTATCAGCTTTTCGGCAAGCGCCACCGGGGAAACTTCTTCTCCAAGCAGGGAGCCTCTCCCGTGCACGGCGCTAAACTGAAAATCATTGGAAATTATGCCGGTTGTGAAATTGGTCTGCTCTTTGATAGCCGAAATTACTTCTTCGGGGCGCTGGCCGGAATTTATGATTCCGACCTGCGAAGTAAAATCTAAAAATTTATTTCCGTCTATATCCTCAAACCAAACTCCGTCGCCTTTCCGGATAACGGGCCGGTAATTTTCAATGGTAGTGGAAAACAGGACTTTCCGCATTCTTTCATAATAAGCGTCGGTTTTTACGCCTAAAGACCGCATTTTCAACCTCTAAATCTGCCCAAAAACTAGCGCATTGGCACAATTTAGTCA